>Ga0209014_10000119_pt1 | contig 41520 bp, 30 predicted proteins | sample BarGraNGADG00212_FD_184491 | JGI IMG/M metagenome (GOLD analysis project Ga0209014, IMG submission 184491) | Arctic peat soil microbial communities from Barrow, Alaska - Barrow Graham LP Ref core NGADG0002-212 (SPAdes) (version 2) | ecosystem: Environmental > Terrestrial > Soil > Wetlands >...
GTTACCTGGTTAAGCCCGTCAGCCATGAAAGCAAGGGGATTCAGCGTGGACGAAATAGCTGCGCTGCCCTTGGACAGGCAGTTGACACCTGAGTCGCTTGGAAAAGCAGTGAATTGGCTTGGAAAACTAATGCGTCTTGAGAAGGACGGACTCATTTCAGAACCCGACGGCATCCTGTCAAGGGAGCTGGAGTTCTACTGTAAAGACGGTCGTACCATCGTGCTCGACTGCACATTCCAGTTCATCAGGGACGAGCAGGGAAAGGCGACGGGCATTCTTGCTGAGGGCAAGGACATCACCGAACGCAAGCGGGCGGAGGAGAAACTTCTACGTACCCTCGAAAGTCTCAGGAAGGCGTTTGGAGCCACCGTTCAGGTCATGGTATCCGCTGTGGAGGTGAGAGATCCCTATACGGCCGGCCACCAGGTCCGGTCTGCGGATCTTGCCCGTGCAATTGCTATGGAGATGGAATTGCCTCAGGATAAAATTGACGCCATCCGAATGTCGGGTTCGATCCATGACATCGGCAAATTATCCATACCGGCAGAGATATTGTCCAAGCCGACAAAACTGTCCGAAATCGAGTTTTCCCTGATCAAAGAACATGCCCGTAAAGGTTACGAGATGTTGAAGGATGTGGAATCACCCTGGCCCCTGGCGGAGATCGTCTACCAGCACCATGAACGAATGGATGGCTCAGGTTATCCAAGAAAGTTGAAAGGAGAAGAAATTCTCATAGAGGCCCGAATTCTCACTGTTGCCGACGTGGTGGAAGCCATGGCCTCACACAGGCCCTATCGTCCTGGCTTGGGCATTGATGCAGCTTTGAATGAAATCGAGAAGAACAGCGGTATCTTTTACGACAATGCTGTCGCAGAAGCCTGTTTGAGACTATTTCGGGAGAAGGGTTTCAAACTTGAAAGGACATGATTAAAAGGAGACTGCATGGGCTCCTTCCTCAATGATTGACTGATTTTTAGAACCTTGCGAGAGTATAAACAGTAATTCTTGAAGTTCTGAGGCACAGCCGGGAAACCATACGTAAACGAAGCAAACAAACATCAACCTGTATATCGGGGAAAACCGGTCTACTCGGCTCAATTAAGGCTGCGGTTTACGCTGATCTTGAGCGGCAATTCTAAAGCCGTAAAGGCATAATACAGTAGGCCGGTGCCAGAAATCATGCCCGTCCCTGGGCTGGAGAAAAATAAGCGGCAAACGCGGGAAACAACGTGGAGATTTATGAATAAAAATCCTTCAGCAAAGAAAACATGCATTGATTCTGTGGAAACAAGCATCGGCGGTAAATTGCGTGAAGTTCGGCTTGAACATCAAGTCGCGATCCTGGAGGCCACGCCGGACTTTGTAGGCTATGCTGATGCCAAGACACAACATATCCTTTATATCAACCAAGCTGGCCGGAAGATGACAGGCTTGACCAAAGACGAGGATGTAACCAAGCTGAAGATTTCCGATATCCATCCCGAATGGACTAACCAGCTGTTCGATAAAGAAATCCTGCCAACAGCTATTCGCCAAGGAGTATGGAATGGCGAGTGCGCTTTCCGTAACTGCGATGGACGCGAAATACCTGTAATGATGGTGCTTATCTCCCACAAGGCTATTAATGGTGAAGTGGAGCGATTCTCCACGATCTCCCGTGACATCACCAACCGCAAGCAGGCGGAGGCGCTGCAGGAGAGCGAGGAACGGTATCGGGCTTTGGTGGAAAATGCGAGCGACATCGTCTTCAGATTGGACGACACCGGACACATAACCTTTGTCAATCCGGCGGCACTCCGCATTATGGGATACGAAGAAAAGGAAATTATCGGGAGGCATTATCCGACATTTATCCGACCGGACATGCGAGAGGAAGCCATGAAGTTCTTTGTCCATCAGTTCGTGAAGAGGATTCCCAATACCTACTCCGAATATCCCATTATCGTGAAAGATGGCCGCGAGATCTGGCTCGGGCAAAACACCCAGTTGATCTTTCAGGACGGCAAGGTGGTCGCCTTTCAGGCAGTGGCACGCGACATCACCGCCCGCAAACAGATTGAAGAGGAACTCCGCCGGAACCAGGATGTCACCGAGCGGCTGGCCCAAGAAATAGAGATCATCGCGGAAATCGGGAAAGTGGTTGGTTCCACCCTGGAGATCGAAGCGATTTACGAGAGGTTCGCCGCCGAGGTCCGAAAGCTGATCCCCTTCGACAGGATTGCCGTGAACCTGCACGACCTCGATCAGGGCCTCGTGAGAACCGTCTATGCTTCAGGAGAGTATATTGCCGGCCGGCAACCGGGGGACACGTTTCCGCTGAAGGGTTCGGTGAGTGAGGTCGTTGTCAGAACCAGGGCCGGCATGTTCAGCCATCCGTTGAGCGTTGAAGAGATGGACAAACGGTTTCCCGGTCACTCTGCCACCATCCAGGCGGGGATGCGGTCGCTTCTGTGCGTGCCGCTGATCTCCCGGGACGAGGTCATTGCGAGTCTCCATTTCCGGACGAAGAAGCCGAACGCCTATACCGAACAGGATCTCCGGCTGGCGGAGAGGATCGGAGAGCAGATTGCCGGGGCGATCGCCAATGCGCAGCTTTATGCGGGACTTAGGAAGGCGGAGCAGGAGTTGAAAGAGAACGAACAGCGATACCGGGAACTCAGTATCATCGATGATCTCACGCAGCTCTACAATTCCCGCCATTTTTACTTTCAGCTTAAAATTGAATTGGACCGGTCGAACCGCTACGAACAGCCTTTAACCCTTCTGCTGCTTGATCTCGACAATTTCAAGGCATTCAACGACACTTACGGCCATGTCGAGGGAGACCAGGTCTTACAGAGACTTGGCCAGGTGGTCAAAAGATGCCTGCGCGAGACGGATTTCGCTTATCGTTATGGCGGCGAAGAATTCACCATCCTGCTGCCTATGACAACAAGCGTGGAGGGGGTCGTAACGGCGGAAAGAATCCGGACGGAATTCAAGAAGGAGACTTTCTCCCCGGCGTCGGGTCAAGAGGTCCATGTGACGGTGAGCACCGGGCTTGCGCAATATAAGCCGCAGGAAGAGATGAAGGTCTTTGTTCACCGGGTTGACCAGCTCATGTACCAAGGGAAAAAGAGCGGAAAAGACCGGGTTTGTTCTGAGTCATCGCCTCAAGAACAGTTCAAATGGCAATCTTCAATTCAATTCGACATCGAGGGTCATTGACTCGTAGGTGGAGACTTTTCTGCCAAATCAGCCTTTCCCTTGATAAACTCTCGCTGATTACCCAGAGAAAGGTAGTAAAAAAATCTCGCAGCATAACCCAGCTTACTACACCCTTAACGCAATGCCTGGGATAGAAATATGCCTCTGGGGCCGGTTCATTATGTTCATATGCATGACGTGTTTACAATCTGGAAAGCCCCTGTACTCGTTATAGATTCTTCCGCAAACGGCTGCACCATCCGGATCTTCCCCTGCTCTTTGGCGCTGGAAGGATGAAATTGGAATCTCATCGAATGTCTTGATGATAACTCTGGAGCGATTTTACTTCCGCGCCACCGGACCGGTGTTCGGCGATCCCCACGACGGAGGCGCACGCGGCCGCGGTCGTGGTGAGGTAGGGGATTCTGTATTTGATGGCCGCCTTGCGGATGTAGGCGTCGTCGGTAGTACTCATTCGGCCGATCGGCGTGTTGATGACGAGCTGTATTTCCCCGCTTTTGATCTCGTCGACAATATTCGGGCGCTGGGTTTCGTGAACCTTGTAGCTCAGTTCCGCCTTGACGCCGTTTTGCCGGAGGAATGTGCAGGTGCCGCTGGTCGCCTTGATGCGGAAGCCGAGTTCCTGGAATTTGCGCGCCGCTTCGAGCATGGACGGCTTGTCGTTGTCGGTCACGGAAATGAAGACCGTGCCTTCGAGCGGCAACGGCGATTGCGTTGCCGCCTGGGCCTTGAAGTAGGCCAGGCCGAACGTCGGCGCCATCCCCAGCACTTCGCCGGTGGAGCGCATTTCCGGTCCGAGGACGGGATCCACTTCGGGGAACATGTTGAACGGCAGCACAACCTCCTTCACGCCGATGTGCGGAATGGTTTTGTGCCGGAGGTTCATGTCGGCGAGCTTCGCCCCCAGCATGAGCTGCGTGGCAATGCGGGCCATCGACACGTTGCACACCTTCGACACCAGCGGCACGGTGCGCGAGGCGCGCGGGTTGGCCTCCAGCACGTACACCTTGTCCTGGCAGATCGCGTACTGGATGTTCATCACGCCGCACACCTTCAACTCGCGGCTGATGCGGAGGGTATACTCCTCGATGGTCTTGATGTGCCGCTCACTCAACGTCACCGGCGGAATCGCGCAGGCCGAATCGCCGGAATGGATGCCGGCCAGTTCGATATGCTCCATCACGGCCGGCACAAAGGCGTCCACGCCGTCGGCGAGCGCGTCGGCCTCGGCCTCGATGGCGTTGGCGAGGAAACGGTCGATCAGGATCGGGCGCTCCGGCGTCAGGTCCACGGCGGCGTTGACGTATTGCTTCAGCATCTCGTCGTCATGAACGACTTCCATGCCGCGGCCGCCCAGTACAAATGACGGCCTCACCATCACCGGATAGCCGATGCGCGCGGCAATCTGCCTGGCCTCCTCAAAACTTGCGGCCATCCCGGATTCGGGCATCGCGATGCCCATCTTCTCCATCATTTGGCGGAAGCGGTCGCGGTCCTCGGCAAGATCGATCGTGTCGGGCGACGTGCCGAGGATTCGGACGCCGGCCGCGGCGAGTTCGCCGGCGATGTTGAGCGGCGTCTGGCCGCCGAACTGGACGACAACCCCTTCCGGCTTCTCCTTCTCGTAGATCGCCAGCACGTCCTCGACAGTCAGCGGCTCGAAGTAGAGCTTGTCGGAGGTGTCGTAGTCGGTGGAGACGGTCTCCGGGTTGCAGTTCACCATGATCGTCTCGTAACCGGCCTCGCGCAGCGCGAAGGCGGCATGGACGCAGCAGTAGTCAAACTCGATCCCCTGACCAATGCGGTTCGGGCCGCCGCCGAGCACCATCACCTTCTTCCGGGAACTGGACGGCACGCGGTCGGGCCGGTTGTAGGTCGAATAGTAATAGGCCGCGTTCTCGACGCCGCTGACGGGCAGTGCATCCCACGCCTCGACGCAGCCGAGCTTCTTACGCTGCCCACGGATCTTTGCTTCGGCGACGCCGAGCAGCCGGCCGAGATACTTGTCGGCGAAGCCGTCTTTCTTTGCCTGGACGAGCAGGTCGTCGGGCAGCTCCTTTCCCTTGAACTGGAGGATCTGTTCCTCCAGTTCCACCAGCTCCTTCATCTGCCGGATGAACCACGGCTTGATGTAGGTCTTGGCAAAGAGCTCCTCCACCGTCGCGCCTTTGCGGAGGGCTTCATACATGATCCACTGCCGCTCGCTGGACGGTTCGTTGAGCATCGTCAACAGTTCTGGTAGGGAACGCCGGTTGAAGTCCTTGGCAAATCCAAGCCCGTGACGACCGTTTTCGAGCGAGCGAATCGCCTTCTGGAAGGCTTCCTTGTAAGTCTTGCCGATGCTCATCACCTCGCCGACGGCGCGCATCTGCGTGCCGAGCTTGTCGATCGATCCTTTGAATTTCTCGAAGGCCCAGCGGGAGAATTTCACGACGACATAGTCGCCGGAAGGGGTGTATTTCTCCAGGGAGCCGTCACGCCAGTACGGAATCTCGTCGAGCGTGAGACCGCCCGCGAGTTTGGCCGAGACGAGTGCGATGGGGAAGCCGGTGGCCTTGGAGGCGAGGGCCGAGGAGCGCGAGGTGCGGGGATTGATCTCGATGATGACGACGCGGCCCGTCCCGGGATCGTGGGCAAACTGGATGTTGGTTCCGCCGATCACCCCGATCGCTTCGACAATGCGGTAGGAATAATCCTGAAGCCTGGCCTGCAGCTTCGGGTCGATCGTCAACATGGGTGCGACGCAGTAGGAGTCGCCGGTATGGACGCCCATGGCATCCACGTTTTCGATGAAACAGACGGTGATCATCTGGTTTTTGGCATCACGGACGACTTCCAGCTCCAGTTCCTCCCAGCCGAGCACCGATTCCTCGATGAGGATCTGGCCGACCATGCTGGCGGATAAGCCGCGGCTGGCGATCACCCGGAGTTCCTCGACGTTATAGACAAAACCGCCGCCCGTGCCGCCCATGGTGTAGGCCGGTCGAACGACGACGGGATAGCCGATTTCGGCGGCGACCTTTTCGGCCTCCGCAACGGTGAACGCCGGCGCGCTCTCCGGCATGTCAATCCCCAACCGCTTCATGGTTTCCTTGAATATGATGCGGTCCTCGCCCTTTTCGATCGCGTCGGCTTCGACCCCGATGATGCGGACTCCGTATTTGGCGAGCACGCCCGCCTTTGCAAGTTGCGAGGAAAGGTTGAGGCCGGTCTGACCGCCCAGGTTTGGGAGGAGGGCGTCGGGCCGTTCCTTCTCGATGATTTTCGTCAGGACCTGCACCGTCAGCGGCTCGATGTAGGTAGCGTCCGCCATGCCGGGGTCGGTCATGATCGTGGCCGGGTTGGAATTGACCAGCACGATCTGGTATCCGAGGCCGCGCAGGGCTTTGCAGGCCTGGGTTCCGGAATAATCGAATTCGCAGGCCTGTCCGATGATGATGGGACCGGAACCGATAATCAGTACTTTCTTGATATCATTGCGTCGAGGCATAGGGGGGTCCTTTTATGATAGTGAGATCAAGGGCAAAGCCCCTTGCGACACGCCTCCGGGCATTCTGCAAGGGAGCTCGATAACCGTTTATTACCGACAAGAACCAAGCGAAAACATGGCGCGGAGGATACGAAGGATCGACTCACATGTCAACAAGTTTCTATCCATATGGCCTTCCCTCTCCCCGCCTTGCATGATAGCAAATTTTTTTGGGCCAATGATTACTTTTTTGCTTGACAAACGATTGTCGACAAAATACCATCTTCGCACAGGGAACGCGATCGCCGGCATGGGGTATCCCCCGGTTCGGACGTCCCGTACCAGAAGATCCCATCATTCCGAATGGAGGTAAGTGCCATGCCCGATTTTAACCGCTGCCCCGTCGTGGACAACCACTGCCACGTACTCGAACCCGAAAAGAAAACCATTGAACCGATCTGGCTCGCCCGGGAATTTTTTCACGGCATAGCCGACACCCCCATCCCCGGCGTTGCCAAGGCCAAGCTGTGGGGCGCCACGGACGATCTCCTCTTCCACTTCCCCCATATGGGCGCCGTCCTGACCGTTGTCTGCCAGCTCGCCAGGGTCTTCGGCTGCGAGCCTGAGCTTTCGACGGTCACCGCCGAGCGGAACCGACGGACGGCGGAGGTCGGCCTCGCGGGGTATGCAAAGATGCTCTATGAAGATGCCGGAATCGTCTGCTCCGTGATGGATTCAAACCTCCCCATCAACGACCCGATTCTCGACCTGACCCCGGGTCCGAGAATCCGTCTCCTCCAGATGGACCCGCTCCTCAAGACGCTGCTGGAATCGAGCGGCTCCTACGCCGAACTCCTCCGCGCTTTCCAGGCAGGTGTCGAGAAATCCATCCGCCAGGACGGTTTCGTCGGCATCAAATCCCATCTGGGCGAGCGCGTCGGCTTTGGCGCGGCGCCGGTGGAGGCGGATGAGGCCGAGCGGTACTTCTCCGCAGCCGCTGCGGGCGAAGGCGAAGCCTTCAAGAAGATCTACATGGCCATCGTTCTTGCCTCAATGATCCAGGCCCAGGAGTTGAAGTTCCCCATTCATTTCCATACCGGCATCACCGGCGGCCTCTGGGACGGCCCCGTCACCAACACCGATCCTTTCCTCCTCGTCCCCATCCTCAGGCAGCCCCGGTTCCTCCGGACGCGGATCGTCCTCCTCCATGCCGGCCACCCCTGGATGCAGCATGCCGGCATGATGGCCCATATCTTCCCCCACGTCTGGGTCGACATGGGCTGGACGACCCCCTGGACCGCTCAACGGATCGTCGAAGTTTACCGCGATGTAATCGGGATGGCTCCTATCTCCAAGATCATGATCGGCAGCGGCGGCCATGGCTCGCCGGAGGTCTCCTGGCTTGCCGCCAAGACGGCGAAGATCGCCCTCGGCGAGGTCCTGACGGACTCCGTTCGCCTGGGACTCATGTGCGAAAAAGACGCGGAAAAAGCGGGACGGATGATCCTCCACGACAACGCCGCCCGAATGTACGGCCTTCATTCGTAAGGGTCCTTAACCGTCCACGCGGGATTTTTCCGGCGTCTCCCGGCTGGGAAAAGGGTGGCGGGGGGACAAGAGGGCAAAGATCCGGCAGTTCCTCTTCGAAAGAAATATGGAGGCCGACAACAGTATGGATGAATTGATTAGGCAGAAGAGTCTGGCGGAGCACATCGTCGAGGACCTGGAGAAGAAGATCATCGACGGCACGCTTCAGCCGGGGCAGAGGATTATCGAAGAGGCCCTGTGCAAGACCTTGGGCGTCAGCCGCTCCCCGGTGCGGGAGGCCTTCCAGATCCTGGAGAGCCGGGGGTTCGTCGTCCGCGAACCGCGGAAGGGGATCTCCGTCGCCAGGAGCACGCAGCGGGAGGCGGAGGACATCTACCGCATCCGGGCCAGCCTCGACGGACTTGCCACCTCACTTGCCGTCGAGAAACAGACCCCCGAACTCCTGAAAAAACTGAAGAAGATGCATGAACAGATGATCCGGGCGGCGGAAAAAGAAAACGGCGCCACATACCAGCAGTTGAACGTGAAATTCCATGAGCTCCTGATCAATGCCTGCAACAACCAGCGGTTGATTCAACTGATCCGGAACTTCGACAAACAGACCATCCGCTATCGCATGGCCGTGACGAGCGGCCCGGGATGGATGGCCAACTCCACCTGTCTCCACGCTGCAGTCATCACCGCTATTGAGGCGGGGGACGCAGAGGCGGCCGGACGGATCCGGAAAAACTCCATCCTGGGTCAGATCGAACGGTTCTCGAAAATCTTTAAGAACGGAGAGGAAAAATGAAGATCGATCCCGAAAAATGTATCGCCTGTCTCGAATGTGTCGACTTCTGCCCGATGAACTGCATCGCGGAGAAGGATGATGTCGTCTCGATTGACCAGGAGGAGTGCGTCGAATGCGGCGTCTGCCTGCATGCCGGCGTCTGCCCGACGGACGCCATCTACATGCCGGAGGAATCCATGCAGTACCCGCGCGCGATCCGGGCCCAGTTCAGCGATCCGGGCGTCTGGCATCCCTCGACAAACCAGGGTGGGCGCGGCACCGAGGAGATGAAGACGAACGACGTGACCGGACGGTTCCGCCGCGGGGAGTACGGCATGGCCCTCGAATTCGGCCGTCCCGGGACGGGCGCACGGATGAGCGACCTCGAAAAGGTCCTCCAGGCCCTCATCAAGATGGATGTGGAACTGGAGCACGATAATGCCGTTTTTACCTTTCTGGAAGAACCGCTTACCGGAAAGGTAAAACCGGAATTCCGCAACGAAAAGGTCCTCTCCGCGATTCTTGAATTCAAGATCCGGGAGGAACAGTTGGAACAGGTGATCCGGCAGCTCCAGTCGGTCCTCGCCGAGGTGGACACCGTCGTCTCCTGGGGACTGGCCTCCCGCTTCGCCGAGGACGGAACCCTGCCCGTCCGCGCCCGTCTGGAGGCCCTGGGGGTCCCCGCCCGGCCTAATGCCAAGATCAACATGGGGATGGGACGTCCCCTCTGCGAACCTTAACGAATAAATGAAAGGCTGTTCAAAAATGCCCAGATGCAAGGCCACCAAAATCCTGAGGAGTGAGACGTACTGTATCGGTACGTCGCAGCGACGAAGGATGAGGGAACGCAGCAGATGGACGTTTTTCAATAGCCGTCTAAGGAGATCCGTATGAGCCACGCATTACACCGCCATGGAACCACCGAGCAGCTTCAGAACGATTACACATTTTACGCCCGCGCCTCCCGCTACGTCAACCGGGAGGGGTGCGGTCCCAAGCTTCGCAAGATCCTCAGCATCGTCCTCGAGGAGAAGAACCTCGTCAACTTCGGCTCCAGCCAGGCGGGGAAGAGTTTCAAGGCCGGCCTGAAGCCCGACGAGTATGCGGCCACGCTGGACAAGGCCTACGGTGTCGCCGGGTGCTTCTCCGACAAGGAGGCGGTCCGGTCGCTCCTGAAGAAGCTCAAGGAGGCGGACACGGGGATTTCGATCGTCATCAGCGGCCTGATCGACGAGATCGTCGAGATCGCCCGGGGGCTCGACCTCAAACCGCACACCGCCTTCCTCTCCCTGGGTGTTCACGGGAAGAGGTCGCTGCTCCCCGAGGACGAGATCCAGCAGATCACGACGATGTGCGGCCACGGCATGGTTGCCGCCAAGCTCTCCAAGGCCGTCATCAGGCGCGTGAAGTCCGGAAAGATGACCCCCGAAGCGGGCGCCAAACTCCTTGCCCAGCCCTGTCCCTGCGGGATTTTCAACACGGACCGCTGCGAGGCGATCCTGAAGGAATTGAAGGAAAGCAGTCCCGTCAGCGCAAAGAGCTGATTGTTAAAGTGGGTTTAAGGAAAATATTGACGGAAAGGAATATCCGATGGAAATAACCAGAATGGCCTTCGCGGCAAACATGCTGGTCAATCAGGTCCTTGGCTTGAAGCGGGGAGAAACGGTGCTGATTGTGACCGATACGGACAGACCCCGGATCATTACCCAGGCCCTCGCCTATAGCGCTATCTCTGCCGGAGGGGAGGTAGTGGTGGTAACCATGGAACCTCAGCAGATCGGCGGGCAGGAGCCGCCGGCCGCGGTCGCCGCAGCCATGGCCGCGGTGCAGGTCGTCATCAATCAGTCCACCTACAGCCTGACCCATACGGCGGCGGTTCGGGAAGCCATAAAACATGGCGCCCGAGTCGCCAACCTGCGCAACGTCACCGAAGAGATGATGGTCTCCGGCGGAATTACCGCGGATTATCATCAGGTGAAAAAGGTTACCGAAAATCTGGCCCGGCTCTTGACGGAGGTGGACGTGATCCGACTGACGACCCCCGAGGGCACGGACTTCACGATGAGGTCCATGGGCCGGAAGGCCATTGCCCAATCCGGTTTTGTAACCAGACCCGGAGAATTGTCCGGGTTGCCGGACGGCGAGGCGACCCTGGCCCCGCTGGAGGGTGTTACCGAGGGTGTGGTGGTCTCTCCGTATATCGCGGATCAGATCGGACAGATTACGGAACCCTTTCGGATGGAAATCGCCCGGGGAAGAATCACCGGCATCACGGGCGGAAAGCAGGCGATGGATCTGAAAGGCATCCTGGAGAAAAGGGACGAGGCGGGGTACAACGCCGCATCCCAGTTCGCCCTCGGAACGAATCCCGCCTGCCTCGTGATTCCAAACACCCGGGAGGTTGCAAAAAAGCTGGGAACCGCCCACATCGCCATCGGCGACAACATCAGCCTCGGGGGAAAAAGCAAAAGCACCTTCCATATCGACTTCGTATTCCTGAACCCGTCGGTGTACTTCGACGGCAAGTGTATTTTGAAAGACGGCGAGTACCAGATCCATCTGGAAGATTAGCTGCAGGATCTTTCATGCCGAGAAGCGTCTGCCTCTCGGCGAAAGGAGGTGAATCCGGAAAAGGCATCACGGATCAATGGCTTAAGAACCAATTAACGGAGGGGCGTCGCTCCCGATGCCCCCGACATGTAAAAAAAGGAGTCTGCCATGAGAAAGAAAGGTCTGTTTTTTTCCACCGTCGTGATTTTTTCCCTGTTTGTTGTTGCCGCGGTCTTTGCCCCCTCGGCCCAGGCCGCCTATCCGGAGGAAGGCAAAGTCATTGAATTTCTGCACCACTCTTCGCCGGGCGGCGCCGCCGGTCTCTTCGTCCTCTCGAGCGGCGACATCCTCAACAAAACCGGAATCGTCAAGGCGAAGATCCAGACCCAGACCCGCCAGGGCGGCTCGTCCGCCGTGGCCCTCAACTATCTGAAATCGAAGGCGGGCGACCCGTACGTCGTGATGCACTGGACAACCGCGCAACTCATGGCGATTCTCCGCGGCACGACCACGATGAAAATGGATGAGTGCGTCTGGCTGAGCACCCTTGTCGAAGACCCTAGCGTCCTGATCGTCCCCTACAACTCCCCCTACAAGACCCTCAAAGACCTGCTCGCCGACGCCAAGGCGAATCCCAAGAAGGTGAGCGTCGGTATCAACAGCGTCGGCGGCTCGGAGCACATCCAGGCGGCCCGGATCGAGCGGGCTGCGGGCGTCAGGTTCAACATCACCGCCTTCGAGTTCAGCCCGACCCAGTTGATCGGCGGCCATATCTCCATGGCCTTCGGAAACACCGCCGAGACCTCAAGCCACATCAAGGCAAAGAGGGCCAGGGCGCTGGCCGCGGTATCCCCGCGCCGCCTCCCCTACTACAAGGACGTCCCCACCCTGATCGAGCAGGGTGTCAACGCCTCCTTTACGCAGGTCCGCGGCTTCTTCGGCGGTCCGGGCTTCCCGACCGAGGCGTACAATTTCTGGCAGGATGGCTTCTTGAAACTCTCGAAGACTAAGCAATTCGCCGAGTTCGAGAAGAAGTCCGACCTGGTTCCGTTCTATCTCAACGGAGCAGACACCAAGAAGTGGCTCGTGGACTACATTAAGGGACTCGAGGAAGACTTCAAATACATGGAAGCGAATAAATAACAGTTACAACCGGGAGACCCCCACTGCAGGAGGACAAGTTATGAGAAAAGCGGATCGTATTTACGGGGTGATCGGGCTGGGACTCAGCCTCTGGGCTTACCTCGAATCCACAAGATTAGACTATATGACAGAGTTCACCCCCGGACCGGGTTTCATGCCCTTCTGGGTGGGGGTCGTCCTGGCTGTCCTTTCCTTTTACCTGATCATCGACTCCTTCGTGCGCAAGTCGGGCAAGAAGGACGAAGCGAAGCTCCTCCCCGAAAAGCACGCCCTCTACCGCGTCGGCGCCATCATGGGGATGCTCTTCGCAGTAACATTCTCCATGAAGTTCCTTGGCTTTCCCCTCACGCTCGCCCTCTTCACGACGGCGATTCTGCTGCTCCTGGAGCATTACAGCGTCATCAAGAGTGTGGGCTACGGAATCGCCTACTCAGCCGTTACCTGGTTCGTCTTCGAATACATACTGTCCATGGGCTTCCCCAAGGGATTCCTGGGAATTTAGCGAAAGGAGAATGATAACGAAATGGATGTCATCACCAATCTAATGGGCGGGTTTGCGACCTGCCTCACCCCTTATAATCTCTGGATGGCCGTCCTGGGCGCCTTCCTCGGGACGATGGTCGGAATCCTCCCTGGGCTCGGCCCCTCGGCAACGATGGCCATCATCCTGCCGATCACCTTCGGCATGGACGCGACCCCCGCGATGATTATGCTGTGCGCCCTCTACTACGGGGCAATGTACGGCGGCTCCACCACCTCGATCCTCGTCAACGTCCCCGGGGAGGCCTCCTCGGTCGTCACGGCGATCGAGGGCTACCAGCTCGCCCGGCAAGGGAAGGCGGGAACGGCGCTGGGCCTCTCCGCCATCGGCTCCTTCTTCGCCGGCATTGTCGGCACGATCTTCCTCGCCTTCTTGGCGTCTACCCTCGCCGAGTACAGTCTCAAGTTCGGCCCGGCCGAAATGTTCAGCCTCGTCCTCTTGGGGATGTTCACGATCATCTTCGTCAGCGGCAAGGACATCACGAAATCCATGATGAGCATGGTCATCGGCCTCGGCCTCGGCTGCGTTGGAACCGACGTCGTCCAGGGAAGGGACCGCTTCACCTACGGGATAACCGAGCTCCTGGATGGCGTCGATTTCGTCATCCTCGTCATGGGAACCTTCGGCATCTCCGAGGTACTCGAATCCGCCGAGGAGTTCATGAAGATCGTGCCGATGAAGGTCAAGTTCTGGGACCTCTTCCCGAAATTTGCGGATGTCTGGTATTGCCGCTGGGCGATCCTCCGGGGGACCTTCGTCGGCTTCTTCATCTGCTGCGTTCCGGGGGCCGGACCGACGATCGCCTCCTTCCTGAGCTACGGCGTGGAAAAGAGCGTCTCCAAATATCCCGAGAGATTCGGCACCGGGGTCATGGAGGGGGTTGCGGGACCGGAGTCCTCCAACAACGCCGCGGTCTCCGGGGCGATGGTCCCGATGTTCGCGCTGGGCATCCCCGGATCGGGGGCCACGGCGGTCCTCCTGGGTGGGCTGATCCTCTACGGCCTGAAGCCCGGCCCCATGCTCTTCGTCGAGAGCCCCGATTTCGTCTGGGCGGTCATCGCCTCGATGTTCATCGGGAACATCATCCTGATCATCATGAACCTCCCGATGGTGCCCATCTTCGCCTCGCTTCTCCGAATTCCCTACGGCCTCATCTACCCGGCGATCCTGATCATCTGCATCGTCGGCGCCTACGCGGTCGCCACGGGCCTCTTCGAGGTGGGGCTGATGCTGGTCTTCGCCATCGCCGGCTATTTCATGAAGAAGGGGGATGTCCCCGCAGCGCCGATGCTGATGGCGCTGCTGATGGGGCCGATGATGGAGAGGGCTCTCTACCAGGCCCTGAACCTCGCCCACGGGAACATGCTGGTCTTCATCCAGCGGCCGATCTCGGCCACGTTGCTGTCGGTCATCGTCCTTATGGCCATCTACAAAGGCATCATGAGCATAAAAGGGAAGAAGGCTGCCATTGAGGAAGCAGAGGAGTAACCGTTTTTTTGAATTACTCTGGAACCGAAAGGCTCCGACTGCCAATCCGGCGGTCGGAGCCCCATCTGCTTGCGGATGCCACAAATTCATGCCCCGCCGGATCTGCCGCCGGGGCATCTGAGGGGCCGGGGCCAACGGATACATGCTTGAGATAATGTGGCACCGCCGGGAAACCAGGGGGTAAACAGAGAAAACAAACATCGACCTGGCGTATCGGAAGAAACCGGTCCACTCAACTCAATATCCCCCTTGGGAGGTATGAGATATGTGATGACCATCAATAAACGGGAAAGGAGGTGACGTCACCAACGCCGTTTCGTAACAAGGGCTTCAACCCCATTTAACATAAGGGTATCGATTCCCGATCCCTGACACGAAGAAAAGGAGACTGTATGAAAAAGAGAAGTGTATTATCTTCCATCATCGTTGTCGTTCTTTCGCTGTTCGCCTTCACCTTCATGACCGCGCCCGCCATCCAAGCTGCCTATCCCGAACCGGGTAAGACCATTGAATTTCTGCACCATACGGCACCCGCCGGCGGCGCCGCTCTTTTCGTGCTCAGCAGCGGTGATATCCTGAACAAGACCGGGATTGTCAAGGCGAAGATCCAGACCCAGGCCCGCGAGGGCGGATCCTCCGCCGTGGCCCTTAACTACCTGAAATCGAAGGCGGGCGATCCGTATATCGTGATGATGTGGACGACCGGGCCGCTCATGGCGATGCTCCGCGGCACGACCCAGATGAAAGTGGATGAGTGCGTCTGGCTGAGCACACTCATCGAAGACGGGAACGTCCTGATCGTCCCCTACAACTCCCCCTACAAGACCCTCAAGGACCTGCTCGCCGATGCCAAGGCGCATCCCAAGAAGGTCAGCGTCGGGATCAATAGCATCGGCGGCTCGGAACACGTTATGACCGTTCGGATCGAGAGGGCGGCGGGCGTCAAGTTCAACATCACTGCCTTCGCGGACAGCCCGACCCAGCTGATCGGCGGCCACATCGACGTGGCCTTCGGGAACACCGCGGAGACATCGGGCCATGTCAAGGGTAAGAGGGCCAGGGTCCTCGCCAATATGGGCGTAACCCGGAGCCCTTACTACAACGATGTCCCCACGATGATCGAACAGGGAGTCAACGCCTCCTTCACGCAGGTCCGCGGCTTCTTCGGCGGCCCGAACTACCCCACCGAGGCATACAATTTCTGGCAGGACGCGTTCGCAAAACTGATAAAGGCACCGCAGTATGTGGAATTCATGAAGAAGTTCGACGTCGCCCCGCTCTACAAGAACGGAGCGGAAACCAAGGAATTCCTCGTAGATTATGTCAAGGCACTCGAGGAAGACCTCAAGTACATAGCAGCGAACAAATAGCGGTTAAAACCGGGTGACCCCCACTGCAGGAGGACAAGGTTATGAGAAAAGTGGATTGTATCTTCAGGGTGATCGGGCTGGAACTCAGCCTTTGGTGCTACCTCGAATCCACAAATTTGCCTACATGACACAGTTCACTCCCGGACCGGGTTTCATGCCCTTCTGGGTGGGGGTCGTCCTGGAAGAAGAGGAGTAACCAGAGTAACCATTTTAATAGAGTCCTCTGAAACCGAAAAGCCTTGGGCGCGGCAGGAAGGGGGCCGGGGCTATGCCCTGTCAGAGACATCGTAGCGCAGGAGAGAACACACCATGCAGGAACCGAGAGAGTTGACCATACGAGAGGCCGGGAAACGGATAAAGTCCGGCAAACTGACGGCGGAAAAACTGATGGAATCGTGCCTGGAGCGGATCCACGCGCGCGAGGAGATCATCCACGCATGGGTGGAGGTCTACGAGCAGGATGCCCTCGCGGAGGCGCGCCGCTGCGACCGTGTGTTCCGGCGGGGGGACCGGCCGGGACCGCTCCACGGGATACCGATCGGCGTGAAGGACATCATCGACGTCCGGGGGCAGTACACCCGCTGCGGGACGCCGATCTACCCCGCCCGCATCCCCGCCGAGGACGCCCCGGTGATCGCCCGCCTCCGGAAGGCGGGCGCGATCTTCCTGGGGAAGACGGAGACAACCCCTTTCGCCAACAGCGACCCCACGGTCACCCGGAATCCCTGGAACCCCGAACACACCCCGGGAGGGTCGAGCAGCGGCTCCGGCGCCGCGGTCGCGGATCGCATGTGCCCGGCGGCCCTGGGGACGCAGACGGGGGGGTCGCTCCTGCGTCCCGCCGCCTACAACGGGATTGTCGGATTTAAGGCGACCTACGGCGAGGTGAGCAACGAGGGGGTCCTGCCCAATTCCTGGAGCATCGACCATGTCGGCGTCCACACCCGCTCCGTGGCCGACGCCGCAATCCTCTGGCCCTGCATCCGCGAAGACGAGCCAAGGCCTTTTGCCAGGATGCCCGAGCCGCCTGTCCGCTCCCGGGCGCGGATCCCCGGCTCGCCGCCGCGTCTGGGGTACATCCGGGAGTATTTCGAACGGGAGACCTCTGCCGAGGTCCTGGCGAATCTGACCTCCGTCCGGGAGGCATTCCTCCGGGCCGGGGCGGAGGTGGTCGAATTGGCTCTCCCGCCGTCGTTTGCGTTCGTCATCCCCGGATGGGGCATCATCAAACAGGCGGAGCTCTTCGCCTACCACCGGTCCCTCTTCGAGGCGCACCGGGAGGAGTACCCGCCGAAACTCAAAGACCGCCTGGATCAGGGGGCGCTCATTCCCGGCCATCAGTACGTCGAGTACCTCCGCCACCGGATGCTCTTCCAGCGGGAGATGTGCAAACAAATGGCCGAGGTTGATGCGGTCTTCATGCCCATCGCCTCGACGACCGCCCCGCGGGGGCTCTCCACGACCGGATCAAGCGTCTTCAACCGCCCCTGGACCCTCTCCGGCTTCCCCGCGATGTCACTGCCGACAGGCCTCGACGCAAACGGCCTCCCCTTCGCGATGCAGATTGCCGCACAGCCCTATCGTGAAGAAACGCTCCTCGACGTCGCCGCCTGGTGTGAAAAGGTCCTGGCGTTCACGGCGCGACCCGCCTGAATATTCCACAGAGGAACCCGGACCTGACCGCGGGCGAGAATTGGGCCGCAATCAACCCTTTTTCGATCCGGCGGACCTTTCGGATGACGGAGGGAGTTTCAAGGAGGGGGCGTCAACCATCGAATACGGGAAGTTTCAGGGAGTGGAAAGCAAGGGGCGAAGATCGCGCATGTTTTTTACTTTTTCCAGATTCCAGACTTGGTCGATCAGGTTTTTCGTGCGCTCCTCACCGAGAACCGGCCTCATGAGGTCCGTGCATTTTTGCTCTATCTCCTGATCCGACATCGGATTCGCCGGCCGGCCGCGCACCAGTTCCACATGCTCTCGCAACTGGGCGCCATCGGTGGTGGTGATCTCCACAATCCCGCCGCGTTTGATTTTGGCCGTTCTCAACCCGGGGTCTCCGACCAGTGTGATCCGGCTTCTGACCTCCAGGACGGCCGGGTCCTTCATCCGTTCACGGGAGTGCGAGGCGTCGAAGGTCATGCCGCCATCCAGCAGGGCGACGGCCAGAACGTGTTTCAGATCCACGTCCGGCATATCGCGGTCCCGGACGATCAGGACGCGGTCATCGGGAACACGGGCGATCATGCTCTGCACACCCGCGGCCGTCAGACCGTGCCTTTCCCGCAGAATCAGCAGGGCGTCGAGCGGGGCCTGGATCGGGGCGCCGACGGAATATTTCTTGATGTCGGTAAGCTCAATCTCATACCGGGTTCCCAGTTCTTCAATAAACAACCCGGGTTCGGCGTCGGGGGCGTGGGATTCAAAATAGTTGTGTTCGCCGCTGAATACATCCGCGACCCCCGTAAATCCGGATTGGACGAGAATCGCCGACGTCACGCCGTTTCTGGCGCCCATCCCGGCGAAGACAAAAGCCTTCTCCACGTGGTCCGTATCGCGTACCCAGTAATACTTCCCCGAATCCTGCTGTGCGGTATAATCCCAGACATACCTTACAAGATCTTCCTTGAGCCCCAACACGGATGCCGCGGCGGCCGCCGCCCCGAAGTTGCTGCCGATGCCGTGCAGCGAGAGGGCGCGCCTGCGGACATTCTCCACCCCCAAGGCCTGGGTAATGCGGCAACCGATGTCATATCCGGCCACCACCCCTCTGAGAAACCTCGACCCGTCCGCCCCTTCTCTCTCCGCGACAGCCAGCGCGGCGGGAACAATGCCGCAGCCCGGATGCATGCCCGCTCTTTCGTGGGAATCGTCGGTCTCATCGGAATGGGCCATCATCGCCATGGCGAAGGCCGCATGGATCGCTGTCGTGACGACAGCAGATCCTGCGACCTGGGCCTCCCTCGCCCCTCCCTGCTGCCCGGCGAACTCTTTGGCGAGCCGGCCCGGTTTGAGGCCGGAACCGCAGATGATGGCGCCCAGCGTATCCAGAATGTGATGTTTGGCCTTCCGGATCACCGCGGCGGGAAGTTCAGCCTCCCCGCTGCGGGCAATATAGGCGCTGAGCAGGCGGATGATTTCCCCGCCGCTTTTTTCCCCTTTTCCACTTCCGCTCCTCGGCAAAGCTCCTCTCCTTTCAATCCGGGGGGAGGAATTTCCACCATGGACCGCCACACCCGTTGCTCTCTTCTCCCGACCCTGGCCCTTAAATGAACAGCTTCCCGTTCTCCAGAACCATTTTCCCGTCCAGCCAGACCGTGGGATTCAGGATGACGATGTCGATGTGCAGCCCGCACTGGACCGCGCCTCCCAGGGAGATGTTGTCACCCAATGCCACGTGAAGGGTACCCAATCTCTTGGAGACCTCCTTGGTATCGGGGAAAATACGGCAGTCGGGGTTCATCCCGAGAGCGAACTGAGATGCAAACCGCCGGGCGTTGGAATCGGACTTCTCGAACAGCTCCAGCAACTGCCGGGCCTGTTTCCCCCCTTCCACGTTCACGATCCAACCGTCCTTGATCTCCATCCGGAACGGTTCGTCCACCCGCCCGATCTTGTCGATGATGTAGGGGTTTACGATATACCCCTGGGTGGCGCCCTCCAGCGGGGCAACCGTGGATTCCCCGTCGGGAAGCCCGGAGAACTTCCCTGGCTCGTCGGCAAAGCCGGTCTGCGCTTTCCCTTTCCGGCCGCAGAGCTTCATGGTCAGATCACACCCGTCGGCGGTGGTAAAGCGGATCTCGCGGGTCTGCTCGAGCAGGGCATCCACCGCCAGGGCATTGCGCCGGATCGGCTCGTAGTCGGTGGTTACCCCGGGACTCTCCAGCATCCCGTCATTGAAGCCCCGAAGATTGCAGGTCCGAGTCCCGGCCCCCAGGGCGGCACTGGCCGCCCTGCTGTGCGTGATCGGCCACTTGGTGAGGTTGATGACGGCGCTGGAACGGAGGAATGCCCCCGCTACCGGCTCGGGCAGTTCCTGGCCGCCGACCGTCCGGGGTACGATAATCAGCGATACCGGTTCGGCCCCCACCCGCCGCACGGCCGCGGAGAGGATCGCGGCAAAGGGTCTCGAATCCTCCTCCGTATCCCGGAGGATGCATACCGTCTCCCCCGGCTTAAGGGCCAGAACCTGCCCCACGACCTGCTCGGCGATCTGAGCCATCTTTTTCTCGTCCATCATCTCTCAACCCCCTCTGTAGATTTTTATCAATCATCACGGTATCTGAAAGGATCCCGATCAAGATTGCGAAGACTTCATCGATGAGTCGAACAGATTTAAAAGCGTATCCGGTCTATTCGGAGTGTTCGGTCGTCATTTTCCTTAACAGTTTTTCCGCCCGATAGGTATTGAAGATACCGCAGTCGCACATCCGGGAGAGCTTCTTGGCTGCCGCCATGCAGGTCATTTTCCCTCGACGGATTTCTTTGACCATATGGCCAATCAGATTATAGGCGACCATGGCATGCCCGCACATCGTATGGATTTCCAGGGTTTCCCCTTTCGGCAGCCGCTCGGTCCTGCCGTGAATGCCCAGGGAATAATTCACCGTATGGGGAGCGATGCCGATCTCCGCGCATATCTTCTCCGTCTCCCCGCATAATCCCGACACCACGGTGGAAATGCCGAAATCCCGCTCCTTGATCTCTTTCAGGCACGCCTTGATCCTCTCGCGATCCTTGAAGACCACGTGGATGATCCGGCTCTTGGCCTTCTTCAAGGCTTCCATGTCGTACAGCTCGCCCCCGTCCCAGTTTGGATTATGGTTGCCGAAATTCACCAGATCCTGCTCATAATGGGAGATCACCTCCCAGATCTGTTGCATTGTTTTCTCCGACCCCTCGTGGTTCACAAAGCGGGATGTCCGAATCAGCAGGACATAGTCCTCATGGAGATCTTCGACACTCCCCTGCCGGTGCAATGTGTGCGTCATGTTATGCCTCCTTGAACAGTGGCCGGCCGAGGCCCACATTCGTCTTGGTGTTCGGTCTCGGGGAAAATCCGGCCTCTTTGGCAATTGCCAGCGCCGGCGTGATTCCATCCGGATGAACGCGACTGATCAGATCGAGAGAAAAGACCGTGTCGATCTTCGCGGATACCTCTTTTATGACGGCAAGAACCTCTTTTAACTTGCCGACCGGGATCTTGAGCTCGATGATTGCCGAAAGCACCCGTTCGTTTAAGACCGCCTCGTTGAATTTTCCCGTCTTTTGATCGACCATCAGTTCCGCCAAGGGATTGTTGGGTTCAAACTCAACCCCCAACCGGGCTATGGCCATAGCCACCGTCTGAAGGTCTCTGAACGATGTGCCGACACCGGGACGACCCATTTCGACCGCAACGCCGGCCACTCCAAAGGGAAACCTGCCGGTCACATCGTTGGTCTTCATCTCTTCCGTTCCCCTTCCCTGACCGGTCGTCGAAGGATGTTTGATATGGGGATTGCTGAAAGGTTCCCGGATGGATCTTGGCCATTCCAATTTCGGCATATAAATCGCGTCGACAGGGCAGACGCCGGATCTCTTGTAACAGCACCCGCACTCCACGCACCCGACCTGGTCGATCTCACTGACAGATCGGCCCTCCCATTCCATCGCCGCGATTGCGCCAACCGGGCAATAGGGATGACATTCATCGCATCCGATACACTTTTCCTTGTCAATCAGCATTGCACTCCTCCAGTAATTATTCCTCTTTCTCCTCCAGCATGGTTCTCTTGATTCTGACGGTTTTGAATGAGAACGCTATCGTCATGATTGCGGCTATCGCCAAAAGTGTCGCGGAAATCGGGCGGGTGAAGAATACGGTCATATCTCCACGGGAGAGCGCCAGGGCGCGATAGAGATTATACTCCAACATGGGTCCCAATATCAGGGCGATCACCATGGGGGCGCCCGGGATATCGAATTTTTTCATAAAATAGCCGATGACGCCGAAAACCAGCATCACCCAGACATCGTATACGCTGCTGCTGAGCGAATATGCTCCGATGATGCAGATCAGGAGGATGCCCGGGTAGAGGTAGCGGTACGGGATGCGCAAGCCCATGGCGAAGAGGGGAATCATGGGGAGGTTCATGACGATCAGGATCGCATTCCCGACAAACATGCTGGCGATAAGAGCCCAGACAAAATCGGGGTTCGTGTGAAACATCATGGGACCCGGTTTCAACCCGTAGAGCATGAGGGCGCCCAACATCACCGCGGTGGCTCCCGAGCCCGGAATCCCGAGGGCCAGCAGATGCACCATCGCCCCGGACGTGCACGCATTGTTCGCGGACTCCGGCCCGGCAACCCCTTCGATGGCGCCCTTCCCGAAACGTTCGGGATTCTTGGCAACGCCCTTTTCAACGGCATACGCGGCGAATGACGCGATGGTCGCGCCGGCGCCGGGCAGGGCGCCCATAAAGAATCCGACCCCCGTACCCCGGAGAATCGCCCATTTGCATTGCCAAACTTCGGTAACGGTCGGCCAGAGATCTTTGAACTTCACGTTAATAGGGGTTATTTTCATCCGTTCCTCCGCGGAAACCAGAACCTCCCCGATCCCGAAAAGGCCCATGACCACGGTAACGAAGGAAACCCCATCCATCAATTCGGGTAAATCGTACACAAACCGGGGCGCCCCCTGTATGACGTCAATGCCGATTGTCCCGAGGGCCATCCCGATGACGCCGCTCATCAGAGATTTCGATATGGATTTCCCGCCCACATACACAATGGTCAGCAGACCCATGACGATCAGGCTGAAGAATTCCGCCGGGCCGAATTTCAATGCAAATTTCGCGAGGGGGACGCATATCAGCATCAACCCGATCGTCCCGAGAATGCCGGCAACGAAGGAACCGATCGCGGAAATTCCCAGGGCGGCCCCGCCGCGCCCCTGGCGCGCCATCTGGTAGCCGTCGATACAGGTTACAACGGAAGCACTTTCGCCCGGGACGTTGAGCAGGATCGAGGTCGTCGATCCGCCGTACATGGCGCCGTAGTAGATCGCGCACATCATGATCATGGCGGGCGTCGCGTTCATGCCAAAGGTGAGCGGAATCAGCATGGCGATCGTGGCCGAGGGGCCCAGGCCGGGCAGGATCCCCACAATGGTGCCGAAGAAGCAGCCAATTACTGCCATCCAGAGATTAAACGGGGTGAGTACCGTCGCGAAACCCTGCATCAAGCTATTGAGGATATCCATTTTTTCTCTCCTTCAAATTCCCAGCAGACCCCTGGGAAGATCAACCTCCAGCCAGTATCGGAAAATAAGAAAGACGGCGGCGCTGAACATGACGCCGTAAAAGATGCTTTTGAGAACACTGTCGCCTTCCAGGACAAAAAGGATGATGGAGACGAAAAAAAATACGGTCACGATGAAGCCGAGGCTGCTCATGACCAGGGCAAAGCCGGCCGCGATCAGCATGATGAGGCCGAGCCGCCCCAGCGATCCCCATCCGGGCAGGCGCGGTTTGCGATCATCCTCATCATATTTCTCCCTGAGGCTGCTGATGAATTTAAATAGGGAGAATGCGGCGAGAACGATTCCCAGCCAGAAAGGGAAAAAACCGGGGCCTATCCCAAATTTGGAAGCATATGCGAATTTTTGCGATTCGAGTATGAGCCAGAGGCTGAGTCCCATACCGATTACCGAAAAAGTTATGTCTCCTTTTTTCATATACTCTTCCTCCTGACCGGGGGTGTTCGTCCGGAAACGTTTGAAAAGGCATCTGCACCGTGAGGCCGCCCGTGTCATCACGAAGCGAAGCAATCCCGATCTCCAGGGGATCGCTTCGCTTCGCAATGGCAGGAAGGGCGGATATTGAAGCTCTCCGCGGCAAGCTACGGAGAGCTTCAATCCTCAAGGAACAGACCATCACGTTTTCGCCCGCTTACCCCGCGCGAAATGCGCTCGCTGCCGGATGCAAAGTTCTCTTGAATATGTCTTTACGGTTATTTCTTCTTATAGACGCCGAGTTCATCGACATCCACTTTGAGCACTTTAACGTAATCGTTGACAAACGCCTTGGTTTCCTCATGCCTCATGAAGGTATCCACCGCATAGTTGTTTTTCAGCATATCCTGATACGCCTTGGTCTTGGACAGTTTGAAAAAGGCATCTTCCCAGAATTTCAGCGCATAATCGGGGAAATTTTTCGGCGCCCAGAAGCCTCTCGGCTGTACATATACGGCATTAATCCCCTGCTCCTTCATCGTCAGCACATTCGGCATGGCGGGGATCCTCTGTGGGGACATGACGCCGAGCGGCTTGATTGTCTTGGCTTCGATCTGCCCCATCTGTTCTTGCACGGTTCCAAACCCCAAATCAACATGCCCGCCCAGAATGGCTACGGAAGCGGCGCCGCCACCACCAAAACCGACCATGTTCAACTGCGTACCCGAGGCCTTTGCCACCCGGTGGGCGCTGACATGCTCAGACCCCCCTACGGTGCCGATTGCAACGGAGATCTTGTCGGGGTTTTTCTTTGCATATTCAATGACGCTTTTCATGTCATTGTAAGGCGATTCAACGCGGGTAAAGGCGAGGTTCGGATCCATGCACATCATGGTGAGGAAGGTAAGATCCTCCAGTTTGAGTTTACTGGAGCCGCGCAAAAGGGCGGAAATGGGGCCGGTGGTAAACTGCATGACCACATTTGGATCACCCGCTTTATCAAACATGTAATTGAGCGAAGTCGTACCGCCGCCGCCATCCCGGTTGACCACCTGAATCTTCTGTTTTACAATGCCCTCCTTCTCAAGGATGCTGGCCGTGGCCCGGCTGAACAGGTCGCTTCCCCCGCCTGCCGGGGAATGGACGACAAATTCGATAGTCTTGTCCGGGTATGCCGCCTTTGCATCGACCGCAACCATCGCTGCCATCAAACAAAACCCTACTGCCAACGAACAGATAAACAGTTTCCTTCCCATGATCTTTCCTCCTTTAGACATGAATGTTCACTGACTACACCACCCATCCTCTTACTCCGGTATTCACCCGTTCCGCTTTCTCTTTCCCCGTCAGCTTATGAAGCAGCATCTCCGCCCGCTTGGGATTGAACAACCCGCACAGACAGGGCTTGCCCAATTCTTTCCCCGCCTCCTCCAGACTCATCTTACCCGCCTTGACTTTTTCTACCAGATCATCCACCAGATATCGCGATACTTGGCCGTGCCCGCACATCGTCGTTATCTCAAGCACCGGACCATCGGGGAGAAGCGAGATGTTGCCCCAGACGCCGAGCGAGTGGTTCGTCGTATGGGGCGTGATGCCGACTCTGTCGCATACGGATTTTATGGTATCGTAGAGCCCTGACACAACTACCGATAACCCATAATCCCGCTCTTTCATTTCGCGGAGAAAGGACTCGAGCTTCTCTTTTGTATCGAAGACGCAATAGGGGGAATTGCCGTCTTTGAACTCTTTCTCAATCGACTCCAGCGTGGTTTCCAGAATGTTTCCTTTATAATTTGGCCCGCGGGCTCCGGTGATGTTGACGGCGCCGTGCTTTTCAAAGAGCCGCAGAAGTTCCTTGCATATCCCGGCCGAACCTTCCTGGTTGTATCCCTTCTCCGCCCGCATGATGATGACATAATCGCAGCCTAAATCTTCGATCGTCCCTGCCCTGTGCAATGAATGAGTCACGATTTCACTCTCCTTTCATCAGGGTGTTTTTCAACACCCTTCTTAAGCGTCCGCCTTTGGTCTGCCCAATCCCAGATTGACTTTTGCGTTGGGAGACAACTGATACCCCAATCGCTCCAGGGCCTCTAAATTGGGTATCGTGCCGTCGAGATTCAATCTGTTGATAACGGATACGGAAAACACCGTGTCCGTTGCCAATGCGGAGCTTTCCTCCAGGGCCTTCACAAGTTCGTTCAGCCGCGACGGTTCGATCAGGAATTCAATGATCGCGCTCAACACCCGTTCGTCTTTGACATCTTCTTTGAAAATGGCCCGTTTCGTATCTTCCATGAGGCTCGTCAAGGGGTTCAACGGCTCGAACTCGACGCCAAGCCGTGCAAAGGGAGCGGCGATCTTCTCGACGTTGCGGATTGTTTCGCCGACGCCCGGTCTCCCCACTTCGACGGCAATACCTATCTGTCCCCGCTTATACCGGCCCGTTACATCATTGCTCTTCATCTCCGAAGTGCCGCGCCCCCATCCGCCGGTTGTCGCCGAATGCGGTGCGTTCGGATCGCTGAACACCCTTCTGACGATACGCGGCCAGGGCAAATCGGGTGCCTGTTTGAATGCTTCCACCGGACATCTCTTCGCCCGGTAACAGACACCGCATTCTACACACATCTCTTCATCGATCTCTGCACATTCCGCTTCCAACCCGATAGCCCCCACGGGACAAACCGGCAGGCAGTCACCACACCCGATACAGAGTTCCCTGTCGATCATACGTTTGCACCTCCAAAAAAAATATTTCGGAACGAAGGAATCTTTCCTGTCCGGGGGGTGTCTAAAGGCCTTGAAAACACCCGACGGAGACAACCGTTGCCGTGCCGGTAAAAGTAGATTGTCGACAATCGTTTGTCAAGCAAAAAGTGGATGCCAAATTATCGTTGACAAATCCCCCGGAAAAGGCTACGAAAACACCGTAGAAAGGGAGTCGGGACAATTTCGATATGAATATGAGAGACGCCAGCCGCCGTATCCTCACCATGGGGGGCATAATTATCAGGCCTGCATATACGGGCCTGGACGGAGGGTAGTGTTTCATTACAGCAGAGTCAAAACGACCAAATCCGTTATCAGGTTCGACCGATAACGGATTTTTTATTTTGGAAAAGGAGAGCGTTATGAAATCATCCGATGTGATCATCTACGACACGACCCTGAGAGACGGTACGCAGGGGGAACAGGTCAATTTTTCGGCCGAGGAGAAGCTGCGGATCGCTCACCGCCTGGACGACATGGGATTCCACTACATCGAAGGGGGGTGGCCCGGCTCCAACCCCAAGGACGTCCGTTTCTTCGAGATGGCGAAGGAACAACCCTTCCGGCACGCCCGCCTGACCGCCTTCGGGAGCACGCGAAAGCCGGGCGTCCGGCCCGAGAACTGCCGGAACCTTCGCGCCCTGCTCAAAGCCGGGACGCCGGCCGTCACCATTTTCGGAAAGAGTTGGGATCTCCACGTCACGGAAATCCTCGGCATCCCCTTGGCGGAAAACCTGGAGATGATCCGCGATTCCATCGCCTGGCTGAAAACCCGAGGCAAGGAAGTCATTTTCGATGCGGAACATTTCTTCGACGGATACCGCCGCAAGCCCGCGTACGCCCTTTCCACACTAAAGGCCGCCTTCGACGCCGGCGCCGACCGGATCGTCCTGTGCGACACAAACGGCGGCGCCATGCCCCATGACCTGATCGCGGCCGTCCGGAAGGCCGCCGCCCTCATTCCGGCGGGACAACTCGGAATCCATGTCCATAACGATTGCGGTCTCGCCGTTGCCAACACCCTCGCGGCCGTCCTGGAAGGGGTGGGCATGGTCCAAGGGACGGTGAACGGCTACGGAGAACGGTGCGGCAACGCCGATCTGATCTCCGTCATCGGAAACCTCCAGATCAAGATGGCAAGGAGGTGCCTTCCGGAGAGCTCCCTGCCGCAGCTCACAAACCTCTCCCACTACGTGGGCGAGGTGGCCAATGTCCGTCCCCTTCCCTTCCGGCCCTTTGTCGGGCGGAGCGCCTTCGCCCACAAGGGGGGCGTCCATGTGAACGCGATCGCCAAAAACCCCCAGGCTTACGAGCACATCCGGCCGGAACAGGTGGGCAACCATCAGCGGGTGCTGGTCTCCGAATTGGCGGGGAAGAGCAACATCGCCTTCAAGGCGAAGGAGCTCGGCATCGAACTCGGGGAGCATGATGTGGCGAGCCGGAAGATCGTCCGGGAGATCAAGCACCTGGAAAATCAGGGTTTCCAGTTCGACGCGGCGGAAGGATCTCTGTCACTCCTGATGAAGAAGATCACCGGCGCCTTCCGTGAACCCTTCACACTTCAATGTTTCAGCGTGACGAATGGGAAAACCCGGAACGACCCTTCTCTCTGCCAGGCGACGATCAAAATCTCGGTCGGCAACGAAGAAGAGCTGACCGCGGCGGAGGGAAACGGCCCGGTCAATGCGCTCGATAACGCCCTCCGAAAGGCCCTGACGAAGTTCTACCCTCAGATCAATGAGATGCACCTCGTCGACTTCAAGGTGCGGATTGTGGAGGGAAGCGAGGGGACGGCGGCCAAGGTCAAGGTGCTCCTCGATTCCCGGGACGGGGACGAGATGTGGAGCACCATCGGCGTCTCGGAAAATATCATCGAGGCAAGCTGGCAAGCCCTCGTGGACAGCATCCAGTACAAACTGAGCAAGGACAGGATCAACAAGAATGAGCGGCGAGACCTTTGAAAAGGCGCCCTTTGTCATTGCAGGAGGCCAAAGGCCGACGAAGCAATCCCATAACCATTCGATAAGTCATGAGATTGATTCGTCGCGGAGTTTACACTGAGCGTAGCGAATGTGCTCCTCACAGTGACCGGAATGTCAAAAAGGTCTCGCGGCAGGAAGCGGTGGAATAAGGGTTATACAAAAAATTTGACGGGGTATTCTTTACATCACCGCCTATTCCTGAAAGCCGGTTTTATACAAGTGATAATACTTTCCACTCTCTGCCAGGAGCTCGGCATGCCTTCCCTGCTCGACGATCCGTCCGTCGTGGATCACCACAACCCTGTCCGCGCTGGTGATCGTGGAGAGGCGGTGGGCGATGACAAACGCTGTTCTCCCGTTGAACAGTCGCACCAGCGCGCGCTGAATGACCTGCTCGGTTTGTGTGTCTACGGATGAAGTGGCCTCATCCAGAATAAGAATACGCGGATCGGCCAAAAGGGCGCGCGCGAAGGAGATGAGCTGTCGCTGCCCGACCGAGAGCATGACGCCTCCTTCCTCCACGGTGGTTTGATAGCCATGCCGCAAGTTCAAGATGAACTCGTGGGCGCCCACCGCTTCCGCCGCGGCGACGACCTGCTCATCGCCGGCATCCAGCCGCCCGAACAGGATGTTCTCTTTGACCGATCCGTTGAACAGGAAGGGCTCCTGCGGCACGATGCCCATCTGCCGCCGCAGACTGTCCTGCCGAATCGTCCGCAGGTCGTGGCCGTCTATCAGGATACGGCCCGCGGTCGGATCATGGAAGCGCGCCAGTAATTTTACGAGCGTCGTCTTGCCTGCACCCGTCTCGCCGACCAGGGCGACGGTTTCGCCCGGACGGGCGATCAGATCGACATCACTCAAAACAGGCTGCGCATCATCCGCATCATCGGGGGGGTAGTGAAACGAAACGTGCTCGAATCGGACTTCGCCCCGGATGGGGGGGATATCGCGCGCGCCCGGGGCGTCCTGCACTTCCACTTCCATGTCCAGCAGGCCGATGATCCGTTCCCCGCCCGCCATGGTGGACTGGAGCGCAGTGAAACGGCGGGAGAGGTCGTGGATCGGTTCGAAAAAGCGGTCGATATACAGGGTGAAAGCGACGAGCACCCCGGCGGTGATCTGCTCGCCGAGGACGGCCGTGCCGCCCAGCCAGACGATGAGGGCCGTGGCGACGGCGCTCAGCACATCGACGATGGGGTCGAAGAAGGAGACGATGCGGGCGGCCTCGACGGACTGTTCGAGGTGATAGCGGTTGACGTAGTTTTCAAAAAACCTCCTGTTGTAGCCCTGGCGCGAGAACGCCTGCACCACGCGCACGCCGTTGACGTTCTCGGCGAGTACCGAATTGACCCACGAGACCGCCCCGCGGACCTTTCGATAGACCGTGCGGGAGAGACGGCGGAAGAGAACGGTTGCCAGCGCCATGAGCGGCAGGACGCTGAACGTCAGGAGCGCCAGCCGCGGGTTCATGTTCAGCATCACCACGATGATCAGCGCGAGCGTAAAGATGTTGCGCGTGATGGCCAGGACCGCCCAGGTGAGAAAGTCGCGCAAGGTTTCGACGTCGTTGATGACGCGGGTGATGACCCGTCCGACCGAATAATGGCTGAAAAAGCCGAGAGAAAGCCGCTGCAGGTGATTGAACAGGGTTGTGCGCAGGTCATAGATCACCGCCTGACCCACCCGGGCCATAATGTTGATCCGGTAATAGGTGCAGACCCACTGGACGAGAGATACCGCCAGATAGGCGAGCACCGTGTACCGCAATACATCGCTGTTGCGGCCGGTAAGGCCGTCGTCGATGGCAATTTTGACGAAATACGGTCCCGCGACCGCCGCCGCGGACGCACTGAACATGAGCAGCACGGCGAGGAGGAGTTTCCCGGCGTAAGGCCGGGCGTGGGCGGACAACCGGCTGACGACCTTCGGATCGTAGCCTTTGTCGTACTCCTCTTCCGAATGGGTGACGTATGCGGGCGGTTTGATCGTTGTCATCGTCGCTCCCGAAATCGAGTCATCCCCTTACCCGGATTGTCCGGGTAAAGGCCGGTGTTCATCGCTCTCCCCGGCAATCCGGGACGTTTGCTGCAACTGGAGATCATGAATCACCTTGTATAATCCGCCTTTTGCGAGCAACTCCCCGTGCGTGCCGCGCTCGACGATGCGGCCCTTGTCCATGACCAGGATCACGTCGGCGCGGCGAACGGTGGCCAAGCGATGGGCAATCACGAAGGTGGTACGGCCTTTCATCAGGTGGTCCAACGCCTCCTGGATCAATTTTTCCGTTTGTGTGTCGACCGAGGAGGTCGAGTCATCCAGGATCAGGATGCGGGGATCCATCAACAGGGCGCGCGCAATCGCCACCCGCTGGCGCTGTCCGCCGCTGAGCGTGACGCCGCGCTCGCCGACGACGGTCTCGTACCCGTTGGGAAGATCGAGGATGAACTCGTGCGCCTGCGCAGCCTTCGCCGCGGCGATGATCTCCTCGTCGCCCGTCTCCGGCCGGCCGTAGGCGATGTTGGCCCTGATCGAGTCGGAAAAGAGGAGCGGGGTCTGCAGGACGATTCCGATCCGGCGGCGCAACGATTCGAGATTCACCGAGCGGACGTCCACACCGTCCACGAGGACCGCCCCCTCCGTCACATCGTAGAAGCGCGGGATCAGGTTTACCAGAGAGGTTTTACCGGAGCCAGTCTGCCCGATCAGGGCGACGATCTGGTTCGCCTCGACGGCCAAGTCTATGCCGGTCAGGGCAGAGGATTTCTCGCCCTGATAGCGGAACGAAACGGTACAAAATTCAACACGGCCGCTCAGCGTCGGGAGCGTAATAGCATTCGCCGGGGAGCGGATCTCCGGTTCGTGGTCCAGAATTTCGAGTACGCGCTGAGCTCCGGCGGCCGCTTCGCCCGCCGCATTGACCAGCCAGGTCATCTCCTGGATGGGCGCGGAGAGCATGAGCATGTAGGAGTTAAAGGCCACGATCTCGCCGATCGTCATGCTGCCCCGGAGGACCATTTGACCGCCAAAGAACAGGATGAGGACCGTGCCGAGCGTGATGAGCAGGGTGGTGGTCGGCATGACCTTGGACCATTCGTGGATGACCTTGAGGCGGGCATCGAAATATTTGCGGTTGCTTTCATCGAAGCGGCAGATCTCGTACGCTTCGCGGGCAAAAGCCCGCACGACCTGCACGCCCGTAACGTTCTCCTGCAGACGCGTTGACAGGTCGCCGAGGGTCTGGTCTACGTTGTAGAACAATTTCGTGACGCGGTCTCCGAAAAGGGAGGTCACGATCGCCAGGGGAATGAGCGGCAGAAGCGCGATGACCGCAAGCCGGGCGTCGAGGGAGACCATCATGGCGATGACGCCGACCGACAGGAACAGCAGCTGGAGCAATTCGATGATGCCGCTGCCGGCGAAGTTCTGGATGGCACGCACATCTTCAATACAGCGGGTGATCAATTGGCCGGACTGGGTGTGATCATGAAACGTGAACGGCAGGTATTGAATGCGGTCGTACATGGCGTTGCGGAGGTCGTACCCGATGTAGGCCGCGGTCCGCTCGGAGAGATAGTGCTGGGTCAGGTTGAGAAGGGCAACGGCAAGCCCCAGCCCGAGCAGAAGGAGCGCCGCGTGGGCCAGATATTCGACCTGACCCTGCATCAACCCGTCGTCGATCACCCTCTGCAGGATGCGCGGAACGATAAGCGACAGCCCCGTGACGGCAAGAAGCGCGAAGATGTTGGCGGCAATCTGCCAGGCATACGGTTTGATAAAGGGGCGCAGCCTAAATAGGTTTTTCATCGGAGGATATCATGAACCTTTGTCGCGCTTCTCACAAGCACCTTACCGCAATCTATAAATATTTGACCCGCGCGAACCATTATCACCAAGTCCTTATGGATGCAAGATCCTCTTGAATTCATCACCTGCCTGAATGAATGCAAAAAAGAGACTGGTCGTAAGGAGAGAAGATCTTTCTTCCGACCGGTCAGAGCGCCGGCACCCATATCATCAAACCGCCGATCCCCGGCCTGGAACAGACCGTCGAGAATGAGGCTTTTTGACGGAGGGGGCGACAGAGCCCTGGCGGAATATTGGAATTGTGCAGGATATCGTAAAATTAATCGGATCGAAGCGGTAAGGGCAACAGGTGTGCTTGTCACCTCCTGCTTTTTTGCGGGGCGGCAATCCGGCCTTTTCGGGATTCAGGGCGATGTTCTTTCCCTGTGGAGGGTCTGGACCTTCCAGATCTTTTCGGCGTATTCCCGGATGGACCGGTCGGAGGAGAAGGCGCCGATGCGGGCCACGTTGAGGATCGACATGGCCGTCCAGCCTTCCCGGTCCGCATAAGCCCTGCCGGCGGCTTCCTGGGCGGCGATGTAGGAGCGGTAATCGGCCAGGACGAGGTACTCGTCGCGGCCGAGGAGCGCCTCGACCAGGGGCCGGAAGAGGCCGGGATCGCCGGGCGAAAAGAAACCGGAGCCGATCAGGTCGATTGTCGCCTTCAGTTCCTTGTCGCCTTCGTAGTAGGCCCGGGGGTCGTAGCCGCGGGCCTTTTGCGCAAAAACCTCCCGGGCCGTGAGGCCGAAGAGGAAGAAGTTCTCCTTCCCCACCTGCTCCCGAATCTCCACGTTGGCGCCGTCCAGAGTCCCGATCGTCAGGGCGCCGTTCATCGAAAACTTCATGTTCCCCGTCCCCGAGGCCTCCTTGCCGGCCAGGGAGATCTGTTCCGAAAGGTCGGCGGCCGGGTAGATCCGCTGGCCGTTCTGGACGTTGAAATCGGGGAAGAAGGCTACCTTCAGCCGGTCCGCGACCGCCGGGTCGCCGTTCACAACCTCGGCGACGGCATGGATGAGCTTGATGATCAGCTTGGCCATCCGGTAGCCGGGGGCGGCCTTGCCGCCGAAAATGACCGTCCGGGGCGGCACGTCGAGAGCGGGGTTCTCTCTGAGCCGCCGGTAGAGCGTGATGACGTGGAGGAGGTTCAGATGCTGCCGCTTGTACTCGTGGATCCGCTTGACATGGATGTCGAAGAGGCTCTCGGCGGGCACGGCGACGCCGGTCCGCTCCCGGATGATGCCGGCGAGGCGCTCCTTGTTGGCCTGCTTCACCACCCGCCAGCGCTCCCTGAACCCGGCGTCCGCGGCAAGGGGCTCCAGCCGCCCGATCTCCGACTCGAGCCTGCAGATCCACTCGTCACCGATCGCGCCGGTGATGAGCGCCGCAAGGCCCGGATTGCTCAACGCTATCCAGCGGCGGGGCGTCACCCCGTTGGTGATGTTGTGGAATTTTTCCGGGTCGATCTCGTAGAAATCCCGCAGAACCGTCTCTTTCAATAGCTCCGTGTGGAGCGCGGCCACGCCGTTGACGGCATGGCTCCCCACCGTGGCCAGGTGGGCCATGCGCACCGATTTGTTACCCTCTTCGTCGATGAGCGACAGGCGCCGCAGCCGCTCGTGGTCCCCGATGCCCCGGCTCCCCAGCCCCTCGAGGAACCGCCGGTTGATCTCGAAGATGATCTCCAGGTGGCGCGGCAGCAGCTCCCGAAAAAGCGGCAGGGGCCAGGTCTCGAGCGCCTCGGAGAGGAGGGTGTGGTTCGTGTAGGAAAAGGTCTTTTGGGTGATGGCCCAGGCCTCATCCCAATCGATGCTGCGCTCGTCGACGAGAATCCGCATGAGTTCGGGCACGGCGATGGCGGGGTGGGTGTCGTTGAGCTGCGCGGCAAACCCCTCCGGGAACGTGGCCGGGGAGTTCCCCTGGAGTTCGTGGATCCGGATCATGTCCCGGAGCGAACAGGAGACGAAAAAGTACTGCTGCGACAGTCGGAGGCGCTTGCCGATGGCGGGATCGTCGTTGGGGTAGAGGACCTTGGTGATCGTCTCGGAAGCGATCTTTTCATGGACGGCGCCGTAGTAGTCGCCCACGTTGAAGGCCTGAAAATCGAAGGACTCCACGGCCTCCGACTTCCAGAGACGAAGCAGATCGACAACGGGGCCCTCGTATCCCGGGATGGGGGTGTCGTAGGCCACGCCCTTGACGGCCTGCCCGGGGATCCACCGGACCCGCTGCCGCCCCTCTTCGTCGGCGTAGTATTCCGTGCGGCCGCCGAAGTGCACGTAATAGGCGATCTCGGGACGGCAAATCTCCCAGGGGTTCCCCATGGCGAGCCACTTGTCGGTGATCTCCTTTTGCCAGCCGTCGCTGATCTCCTGGTCAAAGATGCCGAATTCATAGCGGATGCCGTAGCCGATGGCGGGAATCCGGAGCGTGGCCAGGGAGTCGAGGAAACAGGCCGCCAGCCTCCCGAGGCCGCCGTTGCCGAGTCCCGGCTCCTGCTCGTGGTCGATGAGGGTCGAAAGGTCGAGATCGAGCTGGGCGACTGCCTCCTCCACCTGCCGGGTGATGCCGAGGTTGAGCAGGGCATTCCCCAGATGGGGGCCGGGCAGGAATTCAGCGGAAAGGTAAGCGACGATCTTGGGCTGGCGCCGGCGGGCCGTGATGGTCCTGATCCAGTGTTCGAGCAGCCGGTCCCGCACCGTGTAGGCCAGGGCCATGTACCAGTCGTTGGTCGTGGCGTGGGCGGGCGTCCGGCCCTTCACGTAGTACAGGTTCTCGACGATGGCCCGGGCGATCGTGGCGGGGGTCGAACTGGTGCGGATATCCTCGCAGACCAGTTCCCCAGGCGGCGGCGCCGCTTCGGGTGATTTCTCGTTCATTGGACAGTCCTATTCCAACCGCGAGATCTTTGAATTTCTCCAGAAACTTGGTAATTCGTCATTCCTACCCCCGCTTTCGCGAGGGTAAACTCCAGCAGGAATCCAGTCCTTTTAAGACTTTCTGGATTCCCGCTTTCGCGGGAATGACAAAGAAGGAAGATTTTCAAAGGTCTCACCGTTTCTCTGCCGGGCGGCCCGGAAAGCCATGCGTTCGTTCAGAGCCATCAAGGTTTCGTTCCGGCTGATGTTGGAATTCTAACAGATTTCATTCTGATTAGCCACAGGGCCGCCACTCACGCACTGCGTAAGCGAGTCAGGCGCATGAACAGGATCGCGGCGAACGGCAGCACGAGGCCGAGCATGACCTGTATGATCAGCAAGTCACCGAGCTGGCTGTAGTCGGCCGGGACCTGGAGCGCGCCGCTCGCACCGTTGTGGATCTCGCGGGTCACGATGAAGATCTCGTTGAGGTACTTGGTACCGAGTTGGCTCAGCGACAGCGCGAGATTGGTGAACGACGCCATCACCGCGAAATAGGTTGCCTTGAGGTTGGCGGGCGCGGAGTTGGCGATCCAGGCCAGCATCGGGATCATGGAGATCTGGCCGAGCGGCGACTCGAGCGTGGTATCCACAATCACGATGGTGCGCGCATCCACCACCCCGCCGGTCATCGCCGCGGTCCAATGGTGGAGATCGTAATAGAGACCGACGATCGGCAGTGCCAACACGAAGCCTGCGAGCGTGAGAAAGCCGACGACATAGGCGATCGATCTCTCGGCCATGAAGCGGCGGAACAGGAACATGCCGGCGAGTGTGAGCGCGCTGCCGATGAGCGACAGCACCGAGAGGAATTGCTGGTCGAAGCCGAGTTCGTCGATCAACCACCATGTCAGGCCCGCACCGGGCGAGGGGACGGCGCGGAACACGAATATCACGACAGCGGTGCCGACCAGGGTCGCGCGCGCCTCGGGTTCTAGGGCGCGCGTGAGCTTGACGACCAGGAACACGACGATCGCGAGCGAGCCGGTGAAGACGATCTCCTCGCTGTACGGCATCCTCCCGAGGCCGACAGCCAGCGTGAAGACCACGAACAATAGGCTGCCGCCCAGGATCCACCAATTGATCGGCGTGGGTTCGCCGCGCCGGATGAGCATCGCTTCGACCTGTTCGCGGGTGTAGCCCTGGCGGCGCAGGCGGCGGGCGCTGCGCCGCTTGAGCAGCCAGGCGCTCACCACGCCCAGCACCGAGATCAGCGGGATCGCAAGCGCCATGAGATACACGTTGCGATAGATGAGAGCGATCTCGGCCGGCGGCAGGTGGTGCACGCCGGCGAAGAGGTAGAGGTTGATTAACGCTACCAGCACGCTGCCGCCGATGATCGCGACGCGCCCGAGCGTCTGCATCGTGGTGTTCATGAGCTTGCGGGTCGCGGGGTCGATGGGCGCGCCTTTCGCGTCCACGCGCGGCACCGCCTCGACGGTCATCGCGTCGGCCACCGCGTCCTGGGTCACGTAACCGACCGGCGCCAGCAGCGTCGAGAGCACAAACCATGCTTCGGCCGGCATGATCGCGGCCATTGCCGCGCGATCGCTCAGCAACCCGACCATGATGAGCAGGCTGATGGCGATCAGCACTGCGCCGAGGTAGATCAATCCGCTTTTCCAACGCCAGATGAGATCCACCAGGTGGCCAAGCGGCATCTTCAGCGCCCAGGGGATACCGGCCCAAAAACCGAGGGCGGCAAGAAACGAGGCCGGAAGGCCGAGGTATTCCTTGACGAAGAACGTGCCGACGATGCCGGTCAGTCCCGAGATCCCGGCGGCCATGTAGACCATGAGCGGGGGCAGGAAGGAGAGCCGCAGCTCCCGCCCAAGTTCGAGGATGTTATCGTCTATCCAGCGGTAGGCGGCAGCGAGCATAGCGTTCCTTTACGAAATCCTCTCAGCCGGCGGTCCCGGATGAGGAGGCCCCACTCCATTAAATGCGTTTAGCTAAGGATCTCATGCCCAGGCCGCCGCATGGGCGGCAAGGATTTTCACGAAGCGGTCGACGGAGAGATCCCCGGCAGGCGTCTTGAGCCCGCCGTCGAGCCCACCCGTCGCGGTGGACGTGATGAAGGCGGCGGCGGTGTAATGCCGTACCAGAAAGAGCTTCCGGCAGAAAAGCTCGTACATTCTGATGTAGGAGGCGTTGACATACTCCCGCAAAACCTTGAAATGCGGTTCGTGGATTCCGACCGGCCGGTTGGAGGCCTCGCAATCCTCCAGCATGAAGAAATAGCCGAGGAAAGGTTGCGGGCTGTCGAGATAGGTCCCCTCGCGGTAGGCCGCCCAGAGGTCGAAGGCGAGCCCCATGGCCTCTTCCGTGTGATTGCTGAAGCTGTTGCCGAAGGACGGCCCGACTTGCGACTTCGCGTTGATGGCGGCGATCAGCCGGTGGTCCCGGACGACGAGCAGGTCCCACTCCCTGGTCGGCCTGAAGAATCCGGGCAGCAGCTCGACCGTCTTTTTCCTGAAGATGAACCGCTCCGGAATCTCGGCCCCGGTGATCGCCTCACTGAAAAGGTCGATGAAGCCGTCCATCTGCGCGCCCCCCGTCACGACGCTGCGCAACCCCTGATCGGCCTTTCCGCCCGATTCCTGTTTTTGTCGCTGGGCAGATCGGGTCTGCCAGTAGTGGGAAACCGCCTTGGCGGTGCGTTCGTCCAGGTCGTTTATGGTGTCGGTCTGATTCATGCGGCGACTCTAACAGATTCCTTTTTGATTAGCCACGGTGAGCTTCTCGAAGGTTCTTCATGTCCCTCAGAAGTTCTACGCCGTAACCCAGCCCTGTGAGTTGGGCATGCCTTGTATCTTGCAACTCTTTGGGTTCCGACATGTTGTCCTCTTCAATGCTGAGCTTGCCGCGGCGAACGCCTGAGCTCACTGGTTTTTACGAAGCGGAGCGGAGTAAAAATCCAGTGCAGCGATTTGTTATGTGTTCTCTTCATTTATCTTGCCCTCAACGTTTCGGTATATGGGATGTACGTTTTCTTTGGTTTTATGTTTAATAGCCTTTGCTTATAAACTCTTTTTCAGCTATGGAAAAGAGTTTTTCCGAATCATCTATAACTTCAAAGATAAAATTTTCTTTATCAAAAAACACATTGAAATATTCTGTTGTTTTTTCATCAATTCCTAAATGAATACTATCAGGAACTCTTTTTAGTTGTTTTGAGTAACCAATAAATAGCGTAACAATATCTAATGCATCTTCTACATTGCCTATACTTGGTTTTTTAAATTCGTGCTCAAGCATATTTCTTGTCCTGTTTATTTTCTCAAGGACCCTGGGGGCAACAATGTGCTTTTCTCTTAAAAAATTTATCTTTTTAGGGAAATTCAATTTCTCTTTTTTTAACTTATTCTTAAGCCCATGCTCACAAATTATTATCTCTATTTGGCAATCTAAAGCACGTTTAGTGTTTGATAACGCATTGATGAGATTCCCTTTGTCTTTGGATGCAATGTCTGCTTCTGCATAATTTAGAAAATCAATTGGCATAATATCAAATACTATTTGTGGCTTATCCCAATGACTTCCATAATTCAATATTGTGCCTGTGAGCAATTCTTTTTCAAAATCATTTTTAGAAATCATATTATTTTTGAGTTGTTAAAAGAAAATCCTATTTCACATAACGATGCAGGTCACCGGGAGGCCCGCTTTATGGCCGATCCGGTGCAACCGCTTGGTTCGCTTCCCTACTTGTATTTGTCTCCAGCAGCCGTACACAGGACCATGCATCTATTTATCCATGATTCATACCAATACCATGTGCCAGCCACGTCCACACCGTATCCTTTTGAAGGGTTCTTAGCGTCTTCTGCCTTCCAAAGCTCGACTAAGTCGCTGTCAAGAAAAACCGCCGCAGCATGCCTTCTGCCTTCCGCGTGGGCCTACTTCTTCTCGGCTCTGAGGCGGTTGTCCACTTCGCACGAAATCCCGTCACCCCTCAAAATCGGCTGGTAGCACTGGTTGCAGGAGAGGCAGGTCGCCTTGGAACGGTCTCCGGATTGCCAGCGACGCACGAGACGAGGTTCCCGGATCACGGGCCGGCTCAAGGCGATATAATCGGCCTGGCCTTGTTCCACCAGTCCTTCCGCAACCGTGAATGAGACGATCCCTCCGACCAGGATCAAAGGCACCTTCACCCGTTTTTTGAATCGCGAGGCAGCTTCGCGGTAATAGACCTCCTCGCCTTCCACTTTTAGAACTCCATTCCTACTGGGAATCTTTTCTCCAGAATAGGCGGTTCCTCCGCTCATTTCGATGGCGTTGATCCCCTTGGCAGTAAGCATCTCGGATACGTGGATCATCTCGTCCTGACGGAAACCGTCGTCGAGGAAGTCTTCCGAATTGAGCTTGACCAGGACCGGATATCCATTTCCCGTCCTGACGCGCATTTCTTCGAGCACTTCAAGGAGAAACCTGGCCCGGTTTTCGATGGGGCCGCCGTAACCGTCGGTTCTCTTGTTGAAATGTGGGGAGAGAAACTGGCTCAGCAGGTACCCATGGGCCCCATGGATCTCGACTCCGTCAAACCCTGCTCTCTGAGCACGGACCGCCGCATCGCCAAAGCAGGCTGCGATCCGGACCCTATCGGCAGCGTTCATTTCTCTCGAGATGCATCCCTTCTCCTTTTCAAAGACCGAAGGGCCCAGGGCTTCAAACCCCGATATCCCTTGATCCGTCTGCGCACCGGCGTGAGCCAGTTGGGCGACTATCCTGCCACCATGTTCGTGGACGGCCTCGGCCATCTTTCTCAGGCGAGGAATCATAGCGTCCGAGTGTATCCCGATCTGCCGGTTCCGTGCGCGGCCTTCGGGGCTCACGAAGGCATGGCTCGTTATGATGAGGCCGATGCCACCTTCGGCCAGCTCGGCCATTTTCCCGATGAGAGAATCCGTGCAGGAACCATCCGGGGCTGCCATCCCCTCGTAGGTGGCCGATCGTACAAACCGGTTTGACAGCTTCATTCCGTTGATCGAAGTGCCTTCAAACAATGTCGACATGATACGTCCTCTTCCTTTCCACTACCCACACTTTCTTCTCGCCCGTGGACAGCGTTTATAGCAAGTATAGCCCTTCAAGGAAAGTATTTCATCGATTAACGATCGAAAGCTTGCGTATCAAAGGAGATATCATTTTTATTGAGTTCAGGACATACATCTCCCTTTTACATAATCAGAATTGATCAGCCAGTCTTCGCATGTTTCACCCCGCCTTCAACGAGCCGTCACAGTGGCCACCGCAAAAAAGTTAAACGCGTTTAACTTAATTAACTAATTGATATAATTATCTATTAAACGATTGGTCGCTCGATTTAGGATAAAATTTTCTTCGGTGTTGTCTCCGGCGAGTCGTCCCCTTCGGCCATTTCATCCGGGTCGATGTATTTGCGGGGCTGGTTGGGGTCCTGCTGGAGGTCGGCCAGGGGCATGTCGTAAAGCCGGCCGGAAACGAAAGTTTCAGTTGTTGCCATAATCACGTCCTCCTTTCCGGTCATGGGCAAGGATCAACGCTGGATGGAACAAACCTGACTACGCTATGTTAGGGAAAGACCACAAAGAAGCGCCGAAGTCAAGGACAATTGCGGTAACCCCTTCCGGCGAATCTGCTGGACGGGCCGGCGGAGAAGGTGATAAAATCCCTGCCGGCCGGTCCGGGGACACACCGCCCTTGAGGACCGCCTTCTAAGGGAGCGATGAAAATGGTTCAGCCGAAGGGTTCCGCCCTCGCCATCCTGATCGTCGACGACGAGGCCAACATCCGCAAGACGCTGTCCGTCTGCCTGGAAACGGAAGGGCACCGGGTAACGGCGGTGGGCAATCCCGAGGACGCCTTGGCCGAGGCCTCCCGCCGCTCCTTCGACGTCGCCTTCGTCGATCTGCGCCTGGGCGTCGCGAGTGGGCTCGACCTGATCCCCTCCCTGCTGAACACCTCTCCCTGGCTTCGGATCATCGTCATCACGGCCTACGCCTCGATCGACACCGCCGTCGAGGCCATCAAGCGGGGGGCAACGGACTACATCCCGAAGCCCTTCACACCCGCCCAGATCAAGCTCGCCGTCCAGAAGCTCTTCGAGCTGCGCTCGCTGGAACAGAAGGTGGCCTCCCTGCGGGAGGACCTGGGACGCTCGCACCTCGAGGCGGACTTTTCCAGCGACAACCCCGCCGTGAAGCGCGCCGTCAGCC
>Ga0209014_10000124_pt1 | contig 40871 bp, 41 predicted proteins | sample BarGraNGADG00212_FD_184491 | JGI IMG/M metagenome (GOLD analysis project Ga0209014, IMG submission 184491) | Arctic peat soil microbial communities from Barrow, Alaska - Barrow Graham LP Ref core NGADG0002-212 (SPAdes) (version 2) | ecosystem: Environmental > Terrestrial > Soil > Wetlands >...
GTCAGGTGCAAGCAGGCGCGACGTGCTCAAGGGCGGGGCGCTGGGCATGGGTGCCCTGGCTACGGTGCTCGGTGTCGGTGGCCTCGCGGCGTCCGGATCCGCGGCTGCGGCACCCGCCGTGCTGGATGGAACCTTCGACTACTTCCTCAAGCTGGACGGCATCTCGGGCGACAGCATCGACGCCGATCACAAGGGCGAGATCTCCTTGCTGAGCTTCTCGTGGGGCGCGTCGGCCGCCGTTGACTCGACGACCGGGATCAGCGTCGGCAGAGCGAGGCTGGCGGACTTCCATTTCACGTCGCCCACGAGTATCGCGTCACCGAACCTGTTCCTTGCCACTATGTCGGGCAAGTCGATCAAGACCGGTCTGCTGTCGGTCCGTCGACAGGTGCACAACCAGGGGGCTGAGTACATCAAGCTCCGGCTCAGCTCGATCATGGTGTCGTCGTTCCACATGGACGGCAACGGCGACGCACCGGTCGACACTGCGACGCTGCACTTCCAGAAGTGCGACTTGTCGGTGTTCCCGGTGAACGTGGACGGCGCGTTGGGCACACCGACGACGGGCGCGTTCGGATAGTCGTCGCGCCCCCGACCAGCCGCCGCTCGCGGCGGTGTCCCGTGCCGCCGGTTACAACTCTGCCGACGAGGTCCGGTAGAGTCTGACGACGGCCCTTCTGGTGAGCCAGACGGGCCATCCCCATGGGGTATGGGGTAATTGGCAGCCCAACTGATTCTGGTTCAGTTAGTCTAGGTTCGAGTCCTGGTACCCCAGCGCAGTACACGAAGTTTCTGGGGCCCCGTCGTCTAGTGGCCCAGGACGCCGCCCTCTCAAGGCGGTAGCACGGGTTCGAATCCCGTCGGGGCTACAACCCCTACAGCTCCCGTATTTCGGGCGCTGTAGTCATTTCGGAGCCTCCGGCGGGCGGCGAGCGCGCCTACGGGACACGGCGTGTTGTCAGTGTGCCGACGTGTTCTTCTGTGCGGCCGGCGTATCCGGTTGCTGTTCGGCCGTGGGCCGTGCGGGTAACGCGGCGAAGGCCAGTACGGCTGCGGTGGCGGCGGCGACGGCGGCGACCGACAGCCCGAGGTCCATGCCACTGATGAATGAGGAGTGGGCCCACTGGCTTAACGCAGCGCCGGGCGCGCCGCCTACCTGAGCGGCCGCGCGCAGCGCCCCGCCGATCGAGCCGAGCACCGTGTCCATGACCGAGTGCGGCAGACGGTAGCTGCTCAGGCGGTCGGTCATCAGGTTCTGATAGCGGGTGGACAAGAGGCTGCCGATGACCGCCACGCCGAGTGCTCCGCCGACTTGAACGGAGACTCCGTTGGTGGCGGCGCCGATGCCGGTCTGGCCGCGGGGCAGAGTACCCATGATCGATGCGGTGACGGCGGGCATCACGAGCCCCGCGCCCAGGCCTAGTAGGACCATGCCGGCAACCACGTCGACATAGGTAGAGCTCACGGATGCGAGCGAGAGCTGCCATAGTCCGGCGGATACTGTCAGCAGTCCTACTCCGACCGTGAGTTTGGTACCGAACCTGTGGATGACGAGCGTGGATGCAGGCGCGGTGATCGCCAGTACCGCGGCCGCTGGGAGGATCCGCACACCCGCCTCGATGGCGCTGTAGCCAAACCCGAACTGCAGCAACTGCGTCATCACGAATAGCGTCCCCATCATCGCGAACATCGCCACGCTCATCGACGCACTGGCGACCGAGAACCTTCTGTTGCGGAAGAACGCCAAGTTCAACATCGGATGGTCGATGGCGTGCTCCCAGGCGGCGAAGCCGGCAAGGACGAGCAGTGCGGCAGTTCCCGCGCCGATGACGGTGAACGACGTCCAGCCGTGCGTGGGCGCCTCGATGATCGCCCACAGCAGCAGTCCCAACCCAGCGATCGACAGCACGCCACCGATCGGGTCCGAACGCGCGGCGCGCGGGTTGCGCGACTCCGGCACCAGCGCAACGGCGCAGAGCAGACCGACGACGGCAATCGGTACGTTGACCAGGAAGATCGATCCCCACCAGAAGTGCGCCAGCAACACGCCTCCAGCCATGGGACCGATGGCGATGCCCAGGCCGCTGGTGGCTGCCCACATCCCGATAGCCCGCTGCCGTTGGGCCGGCTCCTGGAACATGTCGGTGATGATCGACAAGGTCGACGGCATCATCATTGCGGCGCCGACACCCATTCCCGCGCGAGCAGCGATCAGAATGCCCACTGAGCCCGAGAACGCGGCCCAGGCCGACGCGCCACCGAAGCTCGCCAGGCCGACCAAGAACACCCGCTTGCGTCCGAACCGATCACCCAGACTTCCGGCCACCAACATCAAGCCGGCAAAGACCATCGCGTACGAGTCGACGATCCACTGCAGCTGACTCGAGGTGGCATTCAGGTCCCGGACCAGGGTCGGCAGGGCCACGTTGAGGATCGTGTTGTCCAGCGTGACGATAAGCAGGGACACACATAGGACGAGCAGGGCAAGCCACCGTCGCTGCACCGGTCGGGCGGCCCCCGCACCGGGCTGGGAGGGTGCGCGCGGAGCGGTCACGCTCATGTCCCCACGCAATACCGACCTGCTCGGTGCGAACAGAGGCGAATGTCCCTCCCATCCGCAGCAGCTTGTCCGCTTCGCCAAACGGCTACCACCGGCCGATTCGACACCTCGACCGCCCGGGTCAGTGCGACCAGCGTCCGGTGCCCGACAGGTGAGGCCGAGCGTCGGTCCCGTTTCATCTGCGTCGATGAGGAACACAGTTGCGCGGCCAAGGGCGACCGTGCCTGCGAGAAGCCAGTCATGTCGCCCGGGTTCGCCCAGCGGCCGGCTGGCTGTCCGTGTGAGTTCACGAACTCTCGTGACGGCAGCCGAATCCCGGCGGGGTACGTCGGTGCCCTCGAACTGCAGCTCGCCGACACAGTCATCGACCATGCGGCAGATGGTGAGGATCTGGCCGAGTCGCATGCGCTCGGCATGTTGAAGTGCGTCGCTGTCGTGCAGCAGCGGTTCGAGTTGGTCTGCTCCAGCTCGCAGCTTGTCACGCCCACGGTTGATCTCGGTCCATTTGGCTAGCAGCACCTGCTCCGGCGACGGGAGCGGCTCGGGCTGGGTGGGGGCATCAGACAGGGCTTGTGCGGATTCAACTTCCCGACCATCAGGCTGCCCAGCAGCCACCGACGGTGGTGGGGTCCACTCACGCAGTCGCCGCGGCGTTACCGGCTCGTCTGCGGGCCAGAGCTGGATGCGCCACCCGTCCCCCGGCGTCGTCGTGCCTGGCCAACCACGCGCGATGAACCCTCGCCCGGTGATGAGTGCGTGGTACGAGCCGGGTGGGACCGGAACTGGCGTGACGTCGAACGTCGGGGATTCGTACAAGATCCCGGCCGTGCCGACGTCGAGGTGGACCTCGAATGCTTCCTCCCAGTCGTCGAGATCGGTACTGGGCTGCGCGGTCCAGACCTCGACCCGCAGGGGCATCTCGAAGTTGTTCTGCTGGGGAGATTCGATGACGACGAGACCGCCCTGTTGCGCGATCCCGTCCGAGACTTGCGCGTCGCCCAGAAGATCGACAGCCAGTTCTGGATCTTCCTCCGCGGTATGAAGATAGAACTGCCCGTAGTCGAGCGTGACGACAAGATCCTCAGAAGAAGACATCTCGGCGTCAGGCACCGACGAAGTATGTAGGCACCCACAAGCGGTCGGCAAGATCGCCAGACCGCGCGACTACGTCCACGCGCGGACGTAGTCGACCTGGGTGACGGCGGGCAGCGGCGTGAGGTTGGGGAGGAAGGAGTTCAGCCCGATCCCCAGGGCCTGCGTCAGAGCGATGAAGAACGGTTGGTCGAACGGCTGCGGTTTGTGCAGGGGGGCAGCGGGGTTCCAGTTGTCGACGAGGCAGGTGGTGCCGTCGTAGATGATCGTGATGTTCGTCGGAGTCCACTGCACGGCGTAGGTGTGGAACTGCGCGGGGTCGCCGATGAAGCAGGCGTTGGTGACAGTCAGATCAACGAGAGGGGGCACGTAGTGGATGTAGGGGATCGCGAGGTTCGGGAACAGGCTGTACATCTCGGCGATGTCGATCTCGCCGGACCAGGGCCACGTCGGTCCGTACTTGACGGAGTCCACGGGCCACAGCCAGAACGACGTCTGCAGCCCGGCGACCTTCGCGGGCGACAGTCTCGCGCGCACCTCGAATCGTCCGTAGGCCTGGCTGAAGTTGCCGGCGGTGGTGACCATCCCGCTGGTGTACTGCGTCGTGTACGCGCCGAATGGACTGGTGCATGTGAACGGCGCGGCTTCCTTGCGCGCGATCAGGAAGAGATAGCCGCTTGCGACAGTGACGTTGTTCGGGCTGTTGACGAAGCACTCGATGCCGGAGTGGTAGCCGCTGGTCGCTGTGACTTGTGGCGTCCACTTGGTCGTGTCGAGCGTCGGGCCGCTGAACTCGTCATCGAAGCTGCAGGTCCAGTACCCGCCGCCCGGCTTGGGCATTGACGCGCCGCCGCAGGTCCCGGCAGCCGTGTCGGCGGCGGCTGGCTGCGGCCTTGCCTCGACGGTCTCGCGCTGAGCACGGTCATGGCTGTGACGGCAATGGCGAGCCGTCTGGGGGACTTCATCGCGGGCCTCCTTGGGCACGATGTCGGCGTTGCGCGCAGCGTCCCCCGAATGTTCACTGCCCGTTTGCCTGATTGCTGCCCAAGTTGTACAGGCAAATCATGCTATGTCGAAATTTTTACGACCAGCTCACGAGTTGCCACCAAATGTGTGACTGTGCCCGGAGCCCAGTCGACGAAGGAAACGGGTGGTGGTTAGAGCAGGCTGCGCAGGTCGCGCTGCTTCGTCACCCAAGCGATGAACGCGTCGACCTGCGCGATGTCGGCGAGCGTGAGCCCGGTGAACCCGTCGACGTGCTGGTAGTAGCGCCACCGACCTGCGTGCCCGCCGTGTGCTCGCCCGATCCGGGACTGCGTGACCAAGTGATCGATCCACACAATCGCCTGAGTCGGGTACAGCTTGTTGAGCACGTCGATCTTCACCCGCCGGGCGTCGATGCGGGCGCAGTGCAGAGCCGGCACGTCCTGGTGGCGGGAGAACTCGACAACCGGCAGCGGCGCGATGAGCCCGAGCATCGGTTCCAGTGCGGCGGCGACGCCTTCCCAGCGCGAGGCCCACACAGGCTGCACGCCAGTAGTGGCGAGCAGACCGTTCAACCAGGCGCCATGGTCCGAGTTGAGCAGTATGGTCGAACGCGACTCGATATCACCGATGCTCCAGGCCGGCGACGGGGCGGGTAGCGAACCGGCAGGGACGGCGAAAGCGTGCTCGACGTAGCCACTTGGGTTCGAGTCGTCGGGCACGAAGCGACGGAACGGGTTCAGGACCCCGTCGACAGCGATCGCAACGATGACCCTGCGTGTTGATCACTGCGGCAGACTTCCACAGCCCAGGCCGCCATAGCGCAGGCTCGCCGCGCCACGGTCAGCTCGGCGCCACGGTCGGGTCGGCGCCGAGACGAACCGTTCGATAGGCCCGGCGACGCCCATCTCTGCGCTCGCCTCGGGGTGGGTCGAAGCAAGTGCCTACCGCGGTCGATTGCCGCGGTCAGCCGCCGGACCTTTCACCACGAGTTTTGTTGGCGAGCATTCTCGCGTCCAGGGACCGAAGTCCCGAAGCACGTGCACCGGGGTCTCTGTTTCGAGGAACCACTGCGCTGAGTCAAACGACGAGATCCGCGATCTGGCCGACGGCCGAGCGTCGCTGGGATCCGGTGGCGCGCCCGGTCGGCCGCGTCTCGATGTCACGGACGATCCCGTCAGCGATGCCCAAGGCCATGGCCATGATCGTCAGCTGGGGGTTCACTTCCGGACAGGTCGGCAGCACCGACGCGTCCGCGACGTAGACGCCGTGCGCACCACGCAGCCGGCCATCGGCGTCGACCGGGCAGCGCTGCCGATCGGCCCCCATGCGTGCGGATCCGGTCGGATGGAACGCCGCGATGTGCAGTTCGCGGGCCGGGACCCGGCCGGCGATGTCGAGCAGGTCGGCCATCGACGACGCGCGTGGGTGTCGGGCCAGACCGGTGAGCACCTCTCGGGCACCGGCGGCGAACAGCACCTGGCCCATTGCGGTGATGGCGCGGCGCAGCTTGGCGGCGTCTTCGGTGGCCAGGTCGTAGCGCAGTAGCGTCCGATGCGTGCCGAGCACCCGCCCGCTCGGCCGGTCGGCCACCATCGCACCGATGTGGGCCAGGTGATCGGCGGCGTCGAGTTCGGCGCGCAGGGCACGGCCGACGCCGGGCAGCACGAAGCTGCCGAGGCCTGGTGGTGTCGAGGTTGCCTCGATCAGCACCCCCTCGGCGTGCAGTTGCTCGATGCCGACGCTCTGCAGCACCCCCTGCCAGGCGAGCACGGGTTCGTCGAAGCGTCCGGCGACGGAGGTGGCCGGGTGCACCGCCAGCCCTCGACCGAGTCCAGGGTGGCGGCCGAGGCCGGAGCGACGCAGGAGCGACGGCGTCTGCGTCGCACCGGCGGCGACGACGACGATCGGGGCGAGGATCTCGAGCGTCGACCCGTCGCGGCAACGGGCGAGCACGCCGGCGGCGCGGTTGCCGTCGACGAGCAGTCGGGCCACGCGTGCCTCGGTGAGGATGCGGGCTCCCGCGGCGCAGGCTTGGGGGAGCGCGTTGCGATGGACGCCGTTCTTGGCACCACTCGGGCAACCGGCCGCGCACTGCCCGTACCCCCGACAGCCGGGGGCGTTTCGGCGCAGCCGGCCGGCGGTCCAGCCAAGGTGTGCGGCCCCACGCAACGCGGTCAACCCGTTGCGGCCGAGGACGTCGACGGGCTGAGGCGCGACCGACAGCGTCGACTCGACCTCGTCCAGCAGCTCGGGCAGTTGCTCGGCCAGCGGAATGCCCCAGGCGTTGCGCCACATGTCCTGCACGCCGGCCGGTGTCCGGTAGCAGGTGCCCGAGTTGACCAAGGTCGTCCCGCCGACGGCCCGGCCCACGGGCAGCAAGATCGGTGGCGAGCCGAGCATCACGCTCGCCCCGCCGTCGCGGTAGAGGTCCGAGAAGCGGTCAGCCGGCTGGCGGGCACGGAACTCCGCCGTCGGGTGGTGCCGGCCCTCCTCGACCACCACCACGGTGAGGCCCGCGCGGGCCAGGGTGCGCGCGACCATCGCCCCGCCGGCACCCGAGCCCACGACGACGGCGTCGGCCGTCGAGCGCGCGGGCCACTGCGGCGCCGGCGTGCAGTCCAGCCATGGATCGTCGATCGGAGTGCCCTCGCCGAGGGGGAGCTGGACGCGATGCGCGCCGGCGGCCATGAGTATCGGGATCTTCACCGCCTCGATCAGCTGCCCCCCGACCGACGTCGCCGCGAGAGAAGTGATGAAGGCCTCGCGGTGCTGCGGTTCGAGATCGGCAAGCCGGTGCCCGGTACGCAACCGGGCACCGGTGTCGATCGCGAGGATCGCTGCGGCGACGGCCGTTCGCACGGCGGCGGGCAGGCTCGCGGTGCTGCGTTCGAGCCGCGCCGCGATGTCGTCGGCCTCCGCGTCGCCAGCCGCGAGCAGCGCCGCGACGGTTCCGGCCACACCGCGCTCCCGGTTGGGTGTCACTCGCGACCGCCCACCTCGGCGTGTGCCGTACCTCGAGCGCTCCACCTGTGCTCGGAGCGCCAGCGGCCACGCTCGCGCCGGTCGATCTCGACAGTGACGTCGGCGCGTTCGCTGTTGCGGCACACGACGCGGTCGCCACTCGGCTCGGCGTAGTCGAGGGTTACGGTCTGCTCGGCGGGCATCCGGACTTCGACGCGAATGCGCCGGCCCCCGATCCGTCCACGCACCGACCAGGTGGGCAAACCAATGCGGGCGTGCATGCGAGCGGCGGTCAGCAGGCCGGCGTGCGTCGGCCAGTCGCCGTCGGAGGTGCGTAGTCGCACGAACGTCAGCGGCGGCAGTCGTCGTAGCAGCGGCAGGGTGGAGACGGCGCTGACGACCTCGATCACGACCCCGTCGTCGAGGTCGCTGTGCAGCCACGTCCAGCGCCTCGCGTTGCCGTGCCCGTAGATGCGGCTCGACGCACCCGGTGCCCCACGGAACGCGAACTCCCGCGCACCGATGCGGATCGATCCGTCGAAGCGCGCACCGGGTGTGGCGACCACCTGGGCGGCGGGAAGCAGTTCGCTGCGCCAGGCCCACGACGGGAACGTGAACAGCGGTGAGCCGGTGTGGTCGGCGGTCAAGCTCCACGCAGCGTCGCCGGTGTCACCTGACAGGAGCTCCGGACGCCACGTGATGCCCGATGACGCCAGCGGATCTCCGTCACGGCACACCGCGACGTCGTGCGGGGCGACGCGGTGGAGCAACGGCTGCTCGTTCGGCGGGAAGACGACGATCCATCCGTGCTGGTAGGGCGCACCGCCGTCCTCGGGCGCGACGATCTCTTGATGCAGCCATGCACCCGTGCCAGTCGTGGGGTCCGACAGCGTGGTGTACCAGACCTCCAGACGACCTGCTTGGCCACGCCACCGCGAACCCCACACCCCAGCACCGCGTGACACACCCGAAGGACTGCGGCGGTAGCGGAACCCGGCGAGGAACCTCGGCAGCGAGCGAATGTCGAAGCGCAGCACCGCCTCACCGACCACGCCTCCGCGATCGTCGTAGAGCGTCACGGGAAGCGTGGTCATCGAATGGATCGGGCGGAGCAGGTTCACGGACTTCCAGCCGTCGAGCCGCAGCTGCCGTCCGTCCGTGCCGTGGAAGCTCAGCTGGTAGCGCAGTCGACGGCGGCGCAGCGGCGCGATCTGCAGCGTGCCGGTCGCCCCGGGATCGTCGGCGACTCCTTCGACCACGACCCGACCGGCCAGGCGCGCTTCGGAATCGCCCCAGAGGGTCAGCAGTCCGGGAACCGCGACGTCGAGATCGAGGCGCACCGCCGGCTCATGGCCGCCGCCCCCGAGCAGTCGCGCGGCTCCGGACATCACTTCGCTGAACGTCGTCTCGCGGGTAGGACTCGCCATGAACCAGCCTTCCAATCATCATCCGTTCCGTGACCGCCAGATAGGCGAGCGCGTAGGAATGGGCGGCGTCGGCGTCCTTGGCCAGGACGGCGTCGACGAGTGGCGTGAGCCGGTCGGCCGCCTCGACGGGGTCGCGGAACGGCTCCTGCAGGAACTGGCGGACGGGCAGGTAGGCGGCGAGTACCGCGTTCACGGTCAGGCCGTAGACGCGGTTGCCCGTCGCCCGGGCGAGCACTCGGTGCACGTCGCATTCGGCAAGCTGAACACCGTCGGCGTCGGCAGCCGCACGAACGGCCCCGTGCGCCTGCCGCAGCGCGGCGAGCTGGTCCGCGGTGGCATTGCGTGCGGCTCTGGCCGCCACGAGGGCGCCCACCTCGCGCCGGACTTCGAAGATCTCCTTCAGCCAGCCCGGCGCGTCGGCGGCCACCAGAACCGGCAACAGCACCAGCCCACCGATGCGCTCGTAGTCGCATACCAGCGTGCCGACGCCGTGCTTGGTCTCGACGAGCCCCAACTCGCGCATCCGCGCGAACGCCTGGGTTAGCGATGTGCGGGTGACTGACAGCTCCTCGGCCAGTTCGCGCTCGGGCGGCAGGTACGACCCGGGCGGGTAGCGCCCGCTGAGGATGTCGCCCTGGAGCCGCTGGACAACGGCGTCGATGAGCGACGGCGGCCGCAAGGGCGGGCCCGAGACGGCCCGCGACGACGGTAGTGGATCAGCCACTGGTCCACCATACGTCACGACCTGCACAACGTCGCGATCGAGGGCCCTGCCGGGCGGACTGCCCGACCACGCATAACATCAGCACGCGTATGGGCAACTGCATGCCGGCGCGACGACGGAGGTGATCATGGGCGTGGGGCATTGGCTGCTCAACTTCTTCGGGATCAGCAACCTGAGCGGGTACGGGTACGGCTTCTTCTCGGGGATCGGCTCGGACTTGGGCGAGGTCGCGCTCATCGTCGCGATCATCGCCGTGTATCGCAAGCACAACTGCCACGCACAGGGCTGCTGGCGCATCAGCCGGCATCCCGTCGAAGGGACGCCTTGGGTCGTGTGCCGCAAGCACCACCCAGTGATCAACAAGGCGCCGACCGCCGCCCAGATCGCCGAAGATCATCGCCAGGCGCAGCAACGAGCACAATCACCTGCCGGATAGATCGACTGCTGATACGGAAGCCGAGGTCGGCCAGATCGGCGCGCGTGCGGGCGGGACCGCATTCGAACGCCGTGAACTCTTCGGACTGAGCGTCGCTTCGGCGCGGTTGTCGGGCTACCGTCGCTGGTATCCGCAACGGGAGGCCGCCTCGTGTTCGAGCGCTTTTCCGACGACGCCCGCCGCGTCGTGGTCTATGCGCAGGAGGAGTGCCGCCTGCTGCGGCACGTCCACATCGGAACCGAGCATCTGCTCCTCGCGCTGTTGTACGAGGCGGACAACGCCACGGGCCAGGCGCTGCAGGCGGCGGGTGCCACGTCAGTCGCGGCGCGCCAGCGACTCGAGCAGTCCCACGGCCGAGGCAAGAAGGAGCCGCACGGTCATATCCCGTTCACACCGCGGGCCAAACGGGTTCTCGAGGAGTCGCTGCGCGTCGCGCAGCGACTCGGGCAGGACCACATCGATCGGCCGCACCTGCTGCGCGGGATGTTGGAGGTCCCTGACTGCGCCGGGGTGCAGCTGCTGGTCGATCTCGGCGTGGACCTCGACGCGTTGGCTCGACGTGCGGATGAGCTCGCGGCAGCCAGCGAGCCCGCCGTCTCACCCGACGTCGGCCGTGCGTTCGGCATGGTCGGTTCCATGCGGGTTGGCCGACGACCGGCACGGCAGGTCCCGCCGGAGGCACTGGCCAGAGCGTTGGATGAGCTCGCTCTGCAGCGAGATCGGCTGGAGCGGGGCCTGCGCCGTTACGGTCGCCACGACGAAGACTGCGATCGCGAACACGGCTGCACATGCGGCCTGGACGGACTTCTCGGTACAGCTGAACCCGGCGCCGAGGACCAGTAGGTCCGCGTCGGCTCACGGATCTCATGACCCAGAAGGTGGTGCACGGTGGATGTCGAATCCATGATCCAAACAGCACAGGCGCTGGTGGCTCCCGGCAAGGGCATCCTCGCCGCGGACGAGAGCTCACCGACGATCGCCAAGCGGCTTGCCGGCATCGGTCTCGACTCCACCGAGCAGCGGCGCCGCGCATACCGCGAGATCCTGTTCACGACGCCGGGGATCGGCGAGTTCATCAGCGGCGTGATCCTCTTCGACGAGACCATCCGCCAGCAGGCGAGCGACGGCACACCTTTCCCTGAGGTGTTGCCCGGCCAGGGCGTGATCCCCGGCATCAAGGTTGACGGCGGGACCAAGCCGCTGGCCGGCTTCCCGGACGAGGTGGTTACCGAAGGGCTCGACGGTCTTCGCGCGCGGCTGGCCGACTACGCGTCCCTGGGAGCGCGTTTCGCCAAGTGGCGTGCGGTGATCCGGATCGGCGACGCCATGCCGACGGAGACGTGCGTGGCCGCCAACGCCCACGCTCTGGCGCGCTACGCGTCGCTCGCTCAGGAAGCGGGCCTCACGCCCATCGTGGAGCCCGAGGTGCTCATGGACGGGACGCACACCATCGAGCGCTGCGCCGAGGTCACGGTGACGACGATCCGGGCCGTGTACGAGCAACTCGCCCGGCACCGGGTTGTTCTGGAGGCGAGCCTGCTCAAGCCAAACATGGTGCTCCCGGGCAAGGACTGCCCTGTGCAGGCGAGCGCCGACGAGATCGCGGCGGCGACGATCTCCGCACTGCGGCAGGCCGTTCCGGCGGCGGTACCAGGGATCGTGTTCCTGTCCGGCGGTCAGTCCGACGAGCAGGCCACCGTTCACCTGGATGCGATGAACCGGCGCGGTCGGCAGCCCTGGGAGTTGAGTTTCTCGTTCGGCCGCGCGCTGCAGGCGCCGGTGCTTCAGGCCTGGGCCGGAGAGGACTCCAACCGCGGCGTTGCCCAGGCCGCTCTGCACCACCGCGCCGAGCTCAACTCGGCGGCTCGTAGCGGCTCGTACAGCCCCGACATGGAGCGGAGTGGCGCGTCACCAAGCTGAAAGGTTCGGCGGGCATTGCCGGCCCACCGTCGGTTCGTCGTGTTCTCACAGGCGGGCCTCACCCGGCGTCTGGTCGTACGCGCAAGGCTGACTGCAACGGCGAAGCTGCTTCGCCGCACCTGGCAGGAGCATGCGGTGGTCATGGAACAGAGGTCAGTGGCATCGGTCGGCCCGACGACACTGCATTCAGAGAGTCTTGCTGATGTCGTCGAGCGGTTGCGGATCGCGTACGAACACCAGTTGAGCCCGGCGACGGTGATCGGGGTGGTCAGGCGCTGTCGGCGTGAGCTGGACATCATCTCCGGCCCGGCCCTGCCCGAGATGCTCGAACGACTCGCCCGTCATCGGCTCGGCAATCTCGTCGAGCGGCAGTCGGCACGGGCACTCGACCGTACGGGATAGCCGGTGACCACGGCGCGTCGACGAGGTCCGCAGCGGACCGATCGACGCTACGATCTGCGGCGATGACGAGCGCCGATCGGCCGACGACGATCCCCGCGCGGGCCGATTCGGATCGTGCGTTGGCGATCCACACCGAGCAGCTCACGAAGGTCTATCCAGGGTCTGACTTCGCGGCGGTCGATCGGCTCGACCTGGACGTGCGCGCCGGAGAGATCTTCGGCCTGCTGGGCCCGAACGGAGCGGGAAAGACCACCACGGCGGGAATGCTGACCACCAGAGTCGTCCCGACCTCCGGGCGCGGGTTCGTCGGCGGCGTGGATGTCGCCGCGCATCCGGCCCTGGCCAAGCAGGTGAGCGGGATCGTGTCGCAACAGAACACGCTCGACCGTCAGCTGACGGTGTGGGAGAACCTGTACTTCCACGGTCGGTTGTTCGGGATCGGCGCGAAGCAGTCACGGCGTATCGCGGACGACCTGCTCGAGCAGTTCCAGTTGACCAAGTGGGCGTCCGCGTCGGTGTACGCGCTGTCCGGAGGCATGGCGCAGCGACTGATGGTGGCGCGAGCGATCTTCCACCGACCCGCTGTGTTGTTTCTCGACGAGCCGACAGCCGGACTGGATCCGCAGAGTCGGCTCGCGCTGTGGGAGATGCTCGGCGGGCTCAACCGCGACGGTCAGACGATCTTGCTCACCACGCACTACATGGAGGAGGCTGACAGGCTCTGCGGGCGCGTCGCGATCATGGATCGGGGCCGGATCCTGGCGCTCGGCAGCCCTGCTGAGCTCAAGCAGAGCGTCGGTGCCGACACGGTCGTCACCGTGAAGACCACCGGTGACGCGGAGCAACTGGGCGAGCTGCTGACTCGCGAGGTGGACGGTGTCACCCGCACGCGTTCCAAGGACGGAGCGATCCAACTGCACATGCAGGGCAGTGAGCGTGTCGTGCCGCGGATTGTTCTGTGTGCGGAGCGTGGAGGCTTCGACATCATCGACCTGTCGATCGCCGAGCCGAGCTTGGAGACCGTGTTCATCAACCTCACCGGCAAGGAACTGCGGGACTCATGACTGCATCGACGTCGACAAGCGTCGCCGGTCGCATCGGCGGCGGGCCCTCACGGTCGGTCGCCGCTACGAGTTGGGCGGCGCTGCGCGCACTGCTGCTGCGTGATCTCGTCGTGCTGCGCAAGCACATGTGGGAGTTCGTGCTACGAACGCTCATCCAGCCGTTTCTCCTGTGCTTCGTCTTCCTCTACGTCTTCCCCGAGATCGGCCAGGGAGTCGGTGGGCGGGGGGCCGGCGCCGAATCCTCGTTCGCCACCATTCTCGTGCCGGGTGTCGTCGGAATCTCGGTCATGTTCCAAGGCGTCCAATCGATCGCGCTGGCCATGGCGCAGGAGTTCGGCTTCACCCGCGAGATCGAAGACCGGGTCCAAGCGCCGTGCCCGATCTGGCTGGTGGCGATCGCCAAGGTGCTGTCCGGTGCGGCTCAAGGGGTGCTGTCAGCTCTGATCGTGTTGCCGATCGCGGCTGTCGTGCACGCCCCTGGGGTGCACGCCGACCTGTCTTTGCACTGGGGTCTCATCGTGACGTTCGTGCCGCTGTCGTGCATCGCGATGGCCGGCCTCGGCCTGGTGCTCGGGACGAGCTTCGAGCCACGGAACATCGGGTTGATGTTCGGATTCATCATCCTGCCGATCACGTTCCTCGGCGGGACGTACTACGCGTGGACCCGACTGGCACCGGTCACCGTCGGGCACTGGCACTGGCTGCAGACAATCGTGCTCGTCAACCCGCTCATCTACGTCAACGAAGGCATGCGGGCGGTGTTCACCGATGCCCCCCACATGCACCTGTACATCGTGTATCCGGTCGTGCTCGGCTTCGCCGTCGTGTTCCTGGCGATCGGACTTCGTAACTTCCGGCGGCGCGTGCTGTCCTGATCCGATCGTGCTGGCCGCGCTCGAGGCAGCGCGTGAGGTTTAGGCTCGGTCGAAGATCAGATGACGGTGCCGGGAGAGTCGATGGCAGGCCAGACGCGCAGTCCACAGCCAGCCGATGCCTTCGTCGCGTTCGGTGTCAGCGGAGACCTCGCGCGCAAGATGACGTTCGTCTCGCTGTATCAGCTCGAGGTGCGAGGCCTGCTCGACTGTCCGATCGTGGGAGTCGCCGCGGAGGACTGGACCGACGATGACTTGCGTCAGCGGGCGTCGGAGTCGATCATCGCGGCCGTCGGGAACGACGGGGCCGATGGCGCCGCCGTGCAGCGTCTACAGCGACGGATGCGTTACGTCGGTGGTGACTTCGCAGATCCGTCGACATTCGCCAAGGTTGCTCACGCTCTCGACGGTGCCGCCGCGCCCGTGTTCTATCTGGAGATCCCGCCGGCGTTGTTCGGACCTGTCGTCGAAGGGCTCAGCGGCGCCGGTCTCACCCAGCACGCGCGGGTAGTGGTGGAGAAACCGTTCGGTCATGACCTGCAATCGGCACAGGAACTCAACGCCCGGCTGCGTTCGATCCTCGACGAGTCGCAGCTCTATCGGATCGATCATTTCCTGGGCAAGCTGTCCGTGCAGGACATCCTTCATCTTCGGTTCGCGAACACCGTGCTGGAGCCCCTGTGGAACCGGAACTACGTCAGCAGCGTCCAGATCACGATGGCCGAGAGTGTCGGCGTAGACGGGCGAGGCAGCTTTTACGACCACGTCGGCTGCCTGCGAGACGTCGTCCAGAACCATCTGATGCAGGTCCTGGCGATGGTCGCGATGGAACCGCCGGCGCGCAGTGACCTGGACTCGTTGTCCAATCGCAAGCGCGACGTGTTCGCCGCCATGCCGGCAGCGAACCGTGACCACTACGTCCGAGGGCAGTACGACGGGTACCGCCACGTCGACGGCGTCGCACCGGGCTCGACGGTGGAGACCTACGCCGCGCTGCGCCTGGAGGTCGACAACTGGCGCTGGTCAGGCGTGCCGTTCTTCATCCGCGCCGGCAAGTCGTTGCCGCTGCGGCAAACCGAGGTGCGCCTGGTGTTCAAGACCCCGCCGTCACTCGGCTTCTCGGGGTCTGACGACGATGTCGATCCCAATCAGATCGTCCTGCTCATCGACCCCCGTCCCGGCGCCCGCTGGGTGCTTCACGCCAAGCGGACCGACGGGCCGGGGCTGCGACCCATCGATCTGGACGTCGACTTCAGCAGTGACGGCGAGCGCATCCCCGCGCCGTACGAGGAACTGTTGTACGCGGCTATCCGCGGGGATCAAAGCCACTTCACCCGCGAGGACTCCGTCGAGGAGACGTGGCGGATTCTTGATCCCCTGCTCGAGCCGGCGACTCAGCCTCATCCGTACGCCCCGGGATCGTGGGGCCCGGCGGTCGCTGAACACCTCATCGCCGAGTTCGGCGGATGGCATCAGCCCTGGCGATTGCCCTGACCGCACGCGTCATGCGTTCGACGAACGAGCCGGCGCTGTCTGGTCAGCAGCGCGAGCAGCACCGCGGTGGCCGTGCCGCACCCACGGACGCACGCGGTCGACTCTGCCGCGTCTCGGACCAGAACGCTCAGCGCGTCCTGCCGTAGTACAGGTAGAGGATGCCGCCGATGGGAATGGAGAGGAGGCAGACGGCGGCCCAGGCCCATCGGGACAGGTAACGCAGTTCGCAGTCTTCGGCCCGTGCCAGATCCGTCAGGCAGAACACCTCGAAGCGGATCACGGCGACAACCGCTACGGCGATGACGAGCGCTATGAGCGCGACGGCCACTGGGTTCATCGAAGTCCGCCGATCCGGGTGATCCCTTGGACTCTTCGTAGCCTACGACTGCGCGAACGCCGGCTGACGCTCGACACCGCGCACGGTCAGGTTCGTGCCGCCGGTCAGCCAGCGCGTGGCCTGGGCGGCTGTCCAGCCACCAGGGTGATCAGCGAGCAGCCGTCGTGCGCCGTCGAGGTCCGTACCCAAGGTGACGAGGGGGAGTTCGGTGTAGCCGTCGGGGCGCGTTTGGCTCAGACCGACGTCTGCCGTCAAGGCGTTGCACAGGCACGCCACGCCCCGCGTCTGATCCACGGTGCCGCCCTTGTCGAGGAAGGTACGTATCGGTTCGCCAGGGCATCTGTACCCGACGTTGCCGTTGCCGCGCAGGTATGGGGTGCGAAGGTAGCCGAGGTCGCACAGTCGGGAGCGGGCCTCGCGGGCGGTAGGGTCAGCCAGTGTGCCGGCCAGCTGGGCGACCTTGAACGGGAACCCGGTCGGCGACAGCGCGGCGTCTGTGCGGACGTCCAGCACGCCGTCGCCGAGCGCGGACAGTAGCGCCGTCCGCAGGTCGCTGGTCAGCCCCGACTCAGAGCACAGCGCGAAGATCGTGCCGACCTGGATGCCCGCCGCGCCGGCTGCCCTGGCCTGCGCGAGTCGCTCGGGAGTACCGGACGAGCCGGCGAGCCAGAACGGCAGATCGAGCGCCGCCATCCGCTGCAGGTCGACGACGTCCCGCGGCCCGTATATCGGCTGACCGGCTAGATCCACGCTGAGACGACCGCGCGGAGGCGCGTTGTGGCCGCCGGCGGACGGGCCTTCGACGACGAACCCGTCCGGCCTGCTGCCGTCCTCGCGCGCGAGATATGCGGCGAGCGTGTCGGACGAGACGATCGCGAGGAAGTACGGACGATTCAGCGGCTGGCGCGCTGTGCCCGCCCAGGCGGTCGGGTCGACGCCGATCGTGTGCTGCCGCTGCGAGCCGGCAACGTCGACGCGGATCGAGGCTGCCTCGTGACGGGCCAAACGGTTCAGCAACTGCGGAATCTCGCGCGGGATACCCGCGCCCATCAGCACGTAGTCGACCCCGGCCATCATCGCGCCGTACACAGCGGCCGGCGTCGCCATCTGGATCTTCTCGAGATAGTTCACCCCGATCGGACCGTCGTGATCCTCCTTGGCCAGAAACACCTCGACGAAGTTGCCGAGCACGGTGAGCTCTTGAGCGTGCGAACTGGGCCGAAGCGTCAGTTTCGGCACGGGGCGGTATCCGGTGCCGCCAGCGCGCCCATCGGGCCGGAAGTAGCGGGCGAGCGCTCGCTCGGCTACGTCGGCGAGCGGGAACCGGGCCAGGGCCCGGCGTAGGTGGCCGCCGACGTCGCCGTCCTGCAGCCGGCGGGCCAGCACGACGTCCAACGCGGTGCCGGAGACGACCCCGAGTTGGCCGGCGCGCGAAACCGCCGACGCGAGAGGCCACGACGACACCGCCACGCCCATGCCGCCCTGGATGACTACCGGCCGGACTCGTCCCATCTGCCGCTCCTTGGTTACGGTTGCGTAACTTACGCTACCGTAACTATCGCAGCTCGGCACCTGGCGTGCACCAGGGCCCTAGGTCCCGCGAGTTCCGCGGCCGGCCACGGAACTCGCGCTACGACCTCGGGGGATCAGGCCGAAGCCGCCCTACAGCGTGGCCGCGTGATCGGGCACGGATCGGAACAGCTCACGGGGCGGTCGCGCGTAGTTCGCCGCGGCTGGGCGCTTGGGCAGGTCTATCGGCGGGCGCTGCACTTCGTAGTACGCCACCGTCGAGAGCAGGTGAGAAATCATGTTGATGCGCGCGCTGCGCTTGTCGTCGCCCTCGACGACCCACCACGGCGCTTCGGGGATGTCGGTGTGAACGAACATCTCGTCCTTGGCTCGTGAGTAGTCCTCCCACTGCAGGATCGAGCCGATGTCCATCGGCGACAGCTTCCAGCGCCGCATCGGGTCGTCGCGGCGCGACTTGAAACGCCGCTCCTGTTCCGCGTCGCTGACCGAGAACCAGTACTTGCGCAGCTGGATGCCGTCCTCGACGAGCAGTCGTTCGAACACCGGGCACTGGGCGAGAAAGCGCCGGTACTCATCCGGGGTGCAGAAACCCATCACTCGCTCGACGCCGGCACGGTTGTACCAGGAGCGATCCATTAGCACGATCTCGCCCGCGGCCGGGAAGTGGGACACGTAGCGCTGGAAGTACCACTGCCCCCGCTCGCGCTCGGTGGGCTCGGGCAGCGCGACGATCCGAGCGACGCGCGGGTTCAGGTATTGGGTTACGCGCTTGATCGCGCTGCCTTTGCCTGCCGCGTCGCGGCCCTCGAAGATGACCAGAACTCGCGCCCGCTCGGTGCGTACCCACTCCTGCAACGTGACGAGCTCGGCCTGCAAGCGGTAGAGCTCGTGCTCGTAGACCGAACGCTTGAGCTTGCTGGCGCTCTTGGACACCGCGCTCTTGGACACCGCGCTCTTGGACACCGCGCTCTTGGACACTGTCCGACCCTTCGGCGTCGCATCCGCCTTGGCCATCGCTGCTCCCATCGTCGTGATCGAGTATTCCGCGATGTCAGCACCTCCGCAGTCGTTTGTCCTCGATCCTCGTCCACCCGTTGGCCGATGTCGGCACGCCACGCTATCCTCACGTATCATAACAGAACAGACATATGACACTATCCATGAGGAAGTAGGAAAATGAGGAGAATCGTCGTCCTGTTGATGACGCTCACAATGGCACGCGGCCTGACCGCCGAGGCAAGTCCGGCGCAGGCGGAAACCCAGCACTCTGTGAGTTGGTGGCTGGCCTACGAAAAGGGCAAGACCCTCGGTCCTGGTGCTGACTCGGGCTACGGCAAGATGACGATCACGGGATTCAGCTATGACGCGGCGTGTACCTACGGGTATTACACGACGTAGACCGTCACGAACATGAACCCGACTGTGCTGCCGGCGAAGCGCACCGCTGTCTTCGGTCCGTCGGCGACACCGCGGGTGTGCCCGACCGAGACAGGGCAGGTCGGGCCGCTGGGAGCCGACTGGTGGAATCCGTTCTCCTGGAACTGGGACCACATTCTCGGCACGATCTGGAATGACATCGTGTTGAAGTGCCTCAAGGGTGCGCTCGCTGGCTCGGTCGGGACGGCGTCGACTCAGTTGGCCACCAAGCTGATCCAGCGAGTTGCGTACCTCAAACTCGGTTGGCAGGGGTACGCAGTTGCCGCCATCTCTGGCTGCGTCGTGAGTATCACCGCGTGAGGACCTTGGCTCGATACTGGAGTTCGTTCCTCGCGCTCATCGGCGTCCGGGATAGCCCGCGAGGAACACCGTGGAAGCATGCAACCACCGGGCAACGGGCGGCGAGTGTCGCGCTCATGGTCGCGGGAGCCGCAGTTGCGATCGTCGTGCTCAAACTGGTGTTGTAGATGCGCCGATTGTCCGACTCAGACGTGGCTGAACACTCGTTGAGCGTCACGGTGCGCAGGTGCCGCTCCTGGAGCAGCGCGAGCAGCTGATCGAACGTCTCGGTGACGCCGGGGTGATTGGCGTGCCCGATGACGATGCGCTGAGCAGTGAACCACTGCCGAGCGTTGGCAAGGATCTGGTCGGGAGTCAGCACGCCGGAGTCACCGAGCGACCCGTACCACATGGTGATCGTCGTGTAGCCGAGCTCGGCGGCGATGCGGTCCACCCGGGCGTTGTGAAATCCGTACGGGGGTCGCAGGAACGGCCGTCCACTCACGCCGTATGTCTGCATGAAGAACGATTCGTTGCGGCTGATCTCGTCGGCGATCTCGGTGTCGCTCAATCGACGCAGGTCAGGGTGTGACCACGTGTGATTGCCGAGCTGCACCTGCCCGCTCTCGATCAACGGCCGCAGCGTCGCGGCGTGTTCGGTCCACGACGGGTTGGATCCGTTCGGAAAGAACGTCAGGCGCACTCCGCTGGCGCGGATGAAGTCCAGGTAGGCACCTACCACGGCGCTGTTCGTACCATCGTCCACCGTCAACGCGATGTTCGTGCCCTGCCCCGGCAGAGCCTCGATGAAGTCTCCGGGCGGAACCTTGCCGAGATCGAGGACCTGTGCGGTGGCAGTCGCCGGCGACGGAGACGGCGACAGTAGTGGCGACGGGTGGGCGACGGCTGGCAGTCCCGCAGCCGCTCCGGCACCGATGTCGTCGCCCGGCTTGCCGGCGATCGGAACGGACACCGCCCGGATCGACTCGACGTAGGCCACCAGTGCGGTGAGGGTTCCTGCTGTGAGCGCGGTCAGGAACGCGCGGCGGCCGAGCACGCCGGCTGGTGGCAGGTGGCTGGAGTGTGCGATGGGCGCCGCGTGCGTAGGCCGATAAGCCATGTGGCGGTCCCTTCACGCTGTCTGCCGCCGCGCTGCCTGCGGCGAGCGAATGCTAGTCGCATCGCAGTGTCATTGCAGCAGACAGAGGGGAAGATCGTGCGCATTGTCGACGATCGATTTCCCTGGGCCGAGTACTCCGGGTATCACCCGATGCGCATGAATGCTCCTGATTGTCGTGACCCGGCGCATCGGGCGTAGGGCAACAGTGAAGGAGCAGGACATGTGGGCATCCGATGACTTCCCCGGCGCGAGCAACGTTCCGTGGCAACTGTTGATCCGCGCACGCCAGCAGGATGAGGTCGATGCGGCACTCGCCTCAGCGGTCGTGCACGCCGTCGCGCAAGTGGGCTCGCGCGAGCAGGTCGTCAACATCGCGCGAGCGGCGCACGCTGGGCTCGCGGCTCATGAGTTCGCGGCGTCGGCATCCTCTGAAGAGCGCCTGGCAGCGATCGACGCCGCGGCGATCTTCGACGACTACTGCGGTAACGGATACCACCCGCCGAAGCCGCATCAGATCGACGAGGTCGGTGATCCTGCCGTGGTCGGCGTCCTCAACGCCGCCCGGCAGTTGGTGCTGGCCGGTAGCGAGAACCTGCAGAAGTCGATCGGTCCGGCCCTGCAGGTCTGACAGGCTCCATGCCTGCGGACTTGTCGCCGTGGTGATCCGCGCTCAGCGCGGCTCGCAGATCACCACGGGGATCTCTCGCTCGGTCCACGTGGCGTACGTCGCGTAGTCGGCGTACAGATCGACGAGCCGCGGCCAGAGCACGGCTCGTTCGTCCGGGTCAGCCGTCCGCGCCGTCATCGTGCGCGCGGATCGGCCGATACGGATCTCGACCTCGGGATTTGCCTGCAGGTTCAGGTACCACTGCGGGTTGGTCGGCAGGCCGCCCTGCGAAGCCACGACGATGACGCGTTCGCCGTCGTCCAGGTAGCACAGCGGGGCGGTGCGCGGCTGACCCGACGTCCGGCCGACGGTGGTCAACAGGCACACAGGAACGCCCTTGCGTACGGCGCTGCCGACCCGCCAGCTCTTGCCGACCCGGCCGCCGGTCGCGCGATACAACTTCGTATGCAGCGCCGACATCGTCTTGATGATCTTCACCGTGCTCGGGTTGTCGAGCCCAGCGGGACGTGGCTTCGTCATGGGCAAAGTAGAACGTGTTCCATCTGGGTAGCGCAACCCGCCGGATGCGAGTTCACACCGCACCGTGCCAGGCTTGGGTCATGTGCCGCAACATCAGGACCCTGCACAACTTCGAGCCGCTCGCGACGACGACCGAGGTCGAATCTGCCGCTTTGCAGTACGTGCGAAAGATCAGCGGGACCGCGAAACCGTCGTCGGCAAACCAGGCGGCTTTCGACGAGGCCGTGCACCAGATCGCGCACGCGACCCAACGCCTGCTCGACGCGCTCGTGACGCACGCGCCACCGCGTGACCGCGAGACCGAAGCCGCCAGGGCTCGGGAACGCAACGAGAAGCGGTTCGGCGTGCCCGCGGCGCGCTAGCGAGACCGATCCCGCAGAGTCCGGCGCCGCACGGTCACCCGGCGATCACGCCTGCGCGGCTGCCCATCGACTGGCAGTGAGCTTCCAACTCGGGATGTCGTCGAGTGACTGCACGGCCTCGTAGCTGCGGACGTAGCCGGTCTTGGCGATCCGCCACGCGCCGTCGTCACATCGCCGATAGGTGTCCTCGTAGAAGGCAGCGCCGGTGAGCAGCATCCGGTGCTCGGTGATGATCACCTTGTCCTCGAGGTACCAGGTGCCGGATGCGACGTCGCCGTCGATGACGATCTCAGGATGGTGACACTGATGAACGGTGATGATCGCCCCGCCGCCCAGCGAGGTGCGCATGAACGTGACGACGGCCTCGCGTCCTTCGAAGCTCAACTGCGCGCCGTAGTTCGCCGACACGTCGTCGGTGAGCGTGTCGGCGAAGTCGTCCCAAAGCTTGAGATCGAGCGTGCGCAGGTAGCGGTACTTGAGTTGCTTCAGTTGTTCGAGCACGAGCAGGTCCACGGCCACCTCCGATGTCGGCGTGTGCGCAGCTTAAGGGATCAGCTGAGCCCGTAGACCGGGATCGCGGCTCCCGACACCAGGCCGGCCTGCGGCGAGGCGAGGAAGAGGTACACGGCGGCAACCTCGGCAACCTTGGGCCAGGCGTCGTGCGGTGCTGACGGCATCGCGGCGCGATTCGCCGGCGTGTCCATGATGCTGGGCACCACCGCGTTGACTGTGATCGCCGTGCCGTGGGTCTCTTGCGCGGCCATCTGCACCAGATGCAGCACGCCGAGCTTGCTCACCGAATAGGCGAACCCGGATCCCTGGGTGACCAGCGCCGCGCGGCTTGCGGTGTGCACGATCCTGCCCTCACCGGATGGCAGCATGCGACGCAGCGCGTGTTTGGTGACGAGTGCGGCACTGGTGAGGTTCAGGTGCAGCTGCTCGCTGAGCTCCGCGGCGTCGAACGCCGTGAAGGACGTCGCTCCGGCAAATCCGCCGACGACGTTGATGACGGCCCACGGTGGGGGGCTCTCGTCGAACCACAGTCCCAGCGCCGCGTCGTCGAGCACATCGACCGCCACGTATGACGCCGCCGCCTGCCGGTCCGGCGCCGGGAGCTGCCGATCAACCCCGACCACGTCGGCGCCGACTCCGACGAACGCAGTCGCCACCGCGCCGCCGAGCGCGCCCGCGGCACCCACGACGACGACCCGCCGTCCAGTCAAGTCCGTCACGAGAGCGGACCCTAGCCCAACCACGTGCGCAGGTGGTCGTAGATCACTGGGTCACCGAGCAGATGAAAGTGGTGGCGGCCGCCCAGATGCAACGTCCGCTCGACGTCGAAGGCGAGCCGGCGAACCGGGCCGTTGCCCGTGGCGCTGGCGTGATCGACGAACAGGTCGCCTACGAACGGGGCCAGACCGTGCGGGGATCGGCTCAAGGTCGCACTCACCGCGTAGTAGGCGACCTCGGGCAACGGCGGTGCGTCACTGCAGTGGTCGGCTGGGTCCTCAGGGTCGAACCCCGACCAATCGGCCTCGATGAACGCGCCGTGCCGAAGGTCCTTGATCCCGACGCTGCGCCGGTTCAACCACGTTGCGAACGGGCGGGTCTCGGGCAGCCGCGCCATCGCATGGGTGCCCTTGTTCACGGCGCGTTCGAGTGGCGCGCCGAGGTGCGGCGCACCCAGGCCCACCAGGTGGCGCAGCGGGACCACCCACAGCTGGCCGAACTCCGCGGCCTGATGCGCCGCGCTGCGGGCGATGAGCCCGCCCATGGAGTGGCCGACGAGGGCGATCTCGGTGACGGGCACCGGCCACAGGCGCACGAGCTCGTCGAGCTGTTCGGCGAGCTCGTGGCCGTTCGCCGAGATGTGCAGTCCGGAGTTGAAGGACACGTACAGGGGAGTCCAGCCGTGCTCATCACGCAACAGGGACCCGTACGTCACGGAACGGTCTCCCCACGTCCGCTCGGCCCGAAAACTCCACGAGACATCGTTCTCGCACAGGCCGTGGATGAAGACGATGACGCGACCAGTGGCGGTGTCTCCCACGTCATGGACGACGTTGGCGGGGACACGTCTGAGCCGTCCGCCGTGCGCTCGCATGCTCATGGCCGGCGCGAGGGACGGCCGCTGAGTGACCAGCCGATCGCCCCAGAATCCGTTGAGCGCACCGACTGCGAACTTGCCGCCGGGATGGTCGTGCACCGACGGCGCTGCTGGATCGATGCGGGCCTGCGCAGCGAGGCCGACGGCCGCGGGGATGACGCGCAGGCCCACTCTCGTCGAGGTGTGGGCGATTGCCGAGATTCCGCCGTGGAGCAGTTTCGCCGGCACGCCGGGCCTGCCGACCAGGGCGAACATCCGCCCCGCGACCGCCCGGTGGACGTCGCGAGCCACGTCGGCTACCTCGCCCAACGCAGTGCCCAGAAGTCCGCCGGCATCTCGAGCCTCGTCTGCGCGCACAGGCTGCATCCTCCAAGCCGATCGATCGACCCGACACTATGACACGTGGCAAGGGTTACCGCTGCAGCAGCGCGGCGAGGCGGTAATGGCTGCAGATCCTCCAACATCAACTTCGATGTGGCAAACCCGGGGTGAACACTGTCTATGGCGTGTTGACGGACCTCGGTGGTGGTGGGACATGCCGAACATCTGACCAGAATGCGCCGTCCCACCAACGAAGGGCACCGGTTCCGACTTCCGGGTACCAGCCGGGCGGAGGCGCTGGGATCAGGCCTTGGGCCGCCAGCACATCGCGCCTCTTGGCGAACGTCCAGACGAGCGCGCCGATGATCCCGACGAGCGCAACCACGAGGACCCAGACGGTCTTGTCGGTGCCCGCCGCGCGGTACTGATAGTCCGGGATCCGGGCGACCTGCACCAACGCCACGATCCAATACACGAATCCGGCGACCCAGAGGCCGACGATCAGAACGACAAGTACCGGGGCCAGCACCACACGCGCAGCGTACTGGCGAAGCGTGCTGGTCATCGGCCAGGTTCGCGCGACGCGCGGCCGGCTGCGCGCGTCGAGATCGCGCCCGGTGAGAACACCGGGTCCAAAGCCCCTGACCATCCGAACAACGCGAGGTGATGCCAGACCAGGTCGTCCGCTCACCAGATGGCGCGTTCTACTGGGACGGAACCCAGTGGATCGGCACGGCCGTCGGCCCGCGTGCGGCCACACCAGGCGCTGGCACACCGGGCGCTGGCACACCGGGCGCTGGCGCACCGCCGGTCAAGGCCCCACGCGGTCGGCAGCAGATGATCGACCGGGCGGAGCCGCTGCTGCCCCCGGGTGCACAGATCCGGCAGATCTTCCCCGCCGGCACCAAGGGCATCGGGCTGTTCGTCGCGTTGGTACTACTGCTCGCGATACTCCCCGGAGCCCTCCTCTTCGCCCTGATCAACCGCAACCGCCTCATCGCTGTCACCCAGGACGCCATCTACGTTCTCGACTGCGGTCACGGCAAGAAGCCCAAGCGCGTGCTCATGACCCTGCCGAGGCCTACCCACCTTGGGTCCGCCGGCGGCATGCTGATCAAGATCACTGCCGGACCGGAAACGCTCTGGGTAGCGCAACGCTTCGCCGCAGAGCTCGCCGCGGCGGACGCCGGTGTGGCGCAGACCCAGCAGACCGTGCCGGCGATCGCCATGTCGCCGGACCGCAACTTCTGGTGGGACGGTGCCCGCTGGATCGACTGCGCCCAGGCCGCTCCGCAGGCAGCTCCACGCAGCCCGGACGGCAACTACTGGTGGGACGGAGTGAACTGGCGAGCGGTCCCTGGCGCAACGCCGACAGGAGCACCAGCCGGGATCAGTATCAGCCGTTGACCGGCGGTGTCGATGGCGCAGACCGGCCGTCATGGTTGCCGTGGCCGCTCTGTCCGAGCCACGGCGCGGCCTGTCCCGTCGCTCACGTCAGCCACGGGCTGAGCTCAGCACGGACCGAGTCGCGCTCCTCGATGATGCGCTGTCGCTCCTGACCTGCGAAGCGGCGAACCTGAAGGTCTAACACGGCGTGCGCCTGTGCATCGTTGAGCCCGAACGAAGTTCCGAGTTCACGGCACGCTTCGTCGACGGTCACCGCCGTAGCGAGAATCTGCATCAGCTCGTCACGGCGGTCGATGGCGATGATGACTGCCTCGAGAACCCCCAGCCGTTGCAGAAGGTGCCTTCGCTGCGATTCGGCATCAGGGACCTCGCTGCCGTGCATGCTCGGAATGCTTCCACAGAGGGCCTGCGCCCAGCGCGGCATAACGGAGGAGTTCGGATGCCCAACTCGCTGGGCAAGGCGGATACTGCCGACGTGGAGCGGCACGGTTCCGGCGCGTTCTCAGACGATGGCTGCGCGGTCGAGGTCTATGCACGGCTGCCAGTCGGTGACGACGCACGACTGATCCATGAGTTGGCATCTCCCGGCGATTCGATACTCGACCTCGGCGCAGGGGTCGGACGCATTGCCGACCCGCTTGCGGCCCTGGGCCATCACGTCGTGGCCGTGGACAACTCCGCCGACATGTTGGCTCACGTGTCGGGTGCCGAGCCGGTTCTGTCCAGCATCGAGGCATTGCGGCTTGCGGACACGTTCGACGTTGTGTTGCTCGCCAGTCACCTGGTCAATACCCCGGATGCGGACCTGCGCCACGCGTTGCTCAGAACCGTCGCCTTCCACCTTGCTCCCCACGGTAGAGCCTTCGTTGAGTGGCACCCACCCGACTGGTTTGACGGTCTGACGCCGGGACAGACTTATGCGGGCCGGATCGGGTCGCTGGAGACAGCGCTCGAAGTCACATCAGCGGCGTTCGATCGCGTGTCGGCCACCGTCCGCTATCAGGCCGACGACCTGACTTGGAGCCAGAGTTTCACCGCGCAGCGACTCAGCCACGACGCGGTTCAGTCTGAGTTTGCATCCGTCGGCTTGGTGTTAGTGGGTGACAGTGGGATGGCGCCGAGCTGGATCGTGGCCCAGCGCACCGAGCGACTTAGGTGAGTTCTGCCTGCCTCTCGGGCGTCCGCTACTCGTGCGTGCCCACGTTTCCCGTGTGGGGCCTGGATCCAGCGCTGGTCGAAGACACGACCTATCTCGCTCACTACGGCTCTACGGAGCACTCGTTCACGTTCATGGTGCTGCATCGTCTGGTCGGCGGCGGTCATCTTGAAGTCGTTACCTTCGACCCGCACGACGAGGTCCAGTCAGCGGACCAGCTGTTGACTGACGGATCAATGCTGCCATTTGCCGCGCAGGCCTTTCTGCCCCGCGACACGCCTGGCGACGGGCTCGGTCATCTCCGAGAGTCGATCCATGATCTTGCCGCGGTGCTCGACGATCACGACGCGAACCTCCGCGCCCTCGAATACGCAGGGGTGCAGTTGATGGCCTACGTCGCGGACGGCATTCGCCTCGGTGCGGTGGCCGTCCCCGCACCGGCGCGACTGACCTGGCGGTTCATCCCTATCGCACTGGAAGCCAGCGGCGTCGAAACGAAGGGCGCGGCCTTCCGACCTGTACGACCGCCACTTCTTCCCTGAGCGAGCGAGTTCAGTTCGCCTCGACACCAACGCTGATGAGCGCGCGTTTCACCGCGGCGCATCGTCCGCGTCAAGTCGAAGGATGTGGGGCCGCGGGTCCGATCGCAGCGATGGGGCTCGCCGCCCGAGTCGTCGTGCCCGATGGTCTCCAGTGGCAAGCTGGACGTGACACGCGGCCCAGGCCGCACAGCTCTCGAGAGGCAGCACAGGTCATGACTCTTCCCGGCGGAACCCCCACCGAGCTGTTCATCGACGGGAAGTGGAGCGGCGGCTCGGACGGCAGTTTCGCCGTGCTGAATCCCTCGACCGGCGAGCCGATCGTCGAGGTCCCCCGTGCCGGCCCCGACGACCTTGATCTGGCGTTGTCGGCCGCCGCGGCGGCGCAGCCCGGCTGGGCGGCGGTGGCGCCCCGAGAGCGTGGCGAGGTGCTCCGCAAGGCGTTCGAGTTGATGACCTCGCGGCGCGAGGAGATCGCGCACCTGATGTCCCTCGAGATGGGCAAGTCGCTGACCGACGCGCGCGGCGAGGTGATGTACGCGGCCGAGTTCTTCCGCTGGTACAGCGAGGAGGCGGTTCGCATCGACGGGCAGCTGCGCACAGCTCCGTCCGGGGCGAACAAGATCTTGACGCTGCGTCGGCCCGTCGGTGTGGCGCTGCTGTTGACACCGTGGAACTTTCCGGCGGCCATGGCCACGCGCAAGGTGGGCCCGGCGCTGGCCGCGGGCTGTGCCGTCGTCCTCAAACCCGCCGAAGACACCCCGCTCACCGCCTTGCTCCTGGCGCAGATTCTCACCGACGCCGGAGCGCCCTCAGGGACAGTCAACGTACTGACGACTGATCGTCCGGGGGAGCTCGTCGCGGCCGCCTTGGCGGACCCGCGCGTGCGCAAGCTGTCGTTCACCGGTTCGACGGGAGTCGGCCGACTGCTGCTCAAGCAGGCCGCGGACCGGATCGTGAACACCAGCCTGGAGCTCGGTGGCAACGACCCGTTCATCGTCCTCGACGACGCCGACCTGGACGCCGCGGTGGACGGCGCGATGCTGGCCAAGATGCGCAACGGCGGCCAGGCGTGCACGGCGGCGAACCGCTTCCTGGTTGCCGACTCCGTGGCCGACGAGTTCGCGCGCAGGCTCGCCGACCGGATGGCGCGGCTGCGCCTCGGGGCCGGCACTGACGAGGACACCGAACTCGGGCCTATGGTGAACGCGCGAGCGGTGGACGGGATCGCCGACAAGGTCGAGCGTTCGGTGTCGGCCGGTGCCCGCGCACTCATCGGCGGCGAGCGCATCGACCGCCCGGGTTTCTTCTACCCGGCCACAGTCCTCACCGACGTCCCGCGAGACGCCGCCGTCGCTACCGAGGAGGTCTTCGGCCCGGTGGCGCCGATCGTCCGGGTGCGCGACGAAGACGATGCGCTGTCGATCGCCAACGCGTCCGAGATGGGCCTGACAGGCTACGTCTACACGGGCTCACTCGCCCGCGGTCTCAGGGTGTGCGAGCAGCTCGAGGTCGGCATGGTCGGCCTGAATCGAGGCTTGGTGTCCGACCCGGCTGCGCCGTTCGGTGGCGTGAAGCAGTCCGGGCTCGGGCGTGAGGGCGGCTACGAAGGAATCGATGCCTACCTCGAGACGACGTACATCGCGACTAACTGGTAAGCCCGAAGGTGGGTTGTCAGGCGAGGGGCGAGCTGATGCGACGAGCTCCGGCCACCAGGATCGGCGCGAATCGCAGTCCGGGCGCGCGCCCGAGCCGCTCGATTGGCCCCGAGATCGAGATCGCGGCGAGCAGCTCCCCGCCGGACGAGCGCACCGGGGCCGAAACCGAGGCCACACCGGCTTCACGCTGGCCCACCGACTGCGCCCATCCCCGGCGCCGCACGTCGGCCAGCGAGCGGGAAGTGAACTCCGACATCGCCAGGACGTCGGCGAGTGTGGCGGGATCCGACCATGCGCACAGCACTTGCGCGCCGGAGCCTGCGGTCAACGGCAGCCGGGTCCCCACCGGAACGGTGGTGCGCAGACCCGTGGCGCGCTCGGCCGCCGCGACGCAGACCCGGTCGTTGCCGTCGCGTCGGTACAGCTGGGCACTCTCGCCGCACTCGTCACGCACCCACGCCAGCACCGGCTCGGCAGCGGCGATGAGCGGATCGGGCAGTGCGGCGGCGAGTTCGCCGAGTCGCGGTCCGAGCACGAACCGGCCTTCGGCGTCGCGAGTGAGCAGCCGATGCACTTCGAGTGCGACCGCGAGCCGATGCGCGGTTGCCCGGGGGAGCGCGGTCGTGTCTACGAGCTGGGCCAGGCTGCGCGGGGCGTCAGCCGTAGCGGCGAGGATGGCGACGGTCTTGTCGACGACGCCGATGCCACTTGGTTGACTTGCGCTGCTATCCTGTCCCATACAGCGAAACTATAGTCTCATATATTGAGATGGCAAGTGAAAGAAGGCGCAATGGGCAAGACACTCGCCGAAAAGCTCTGGGACAGCCACGTCGTGCGGAGCGCGGCAGGTGAGCCGGACCTGCTCTTCATCGACATGCACCTCGTCCACGAGGTCACCAGTCCGCAGGCCTTCGACGGCCTCCGGCAAGCGGGTCGCCCGGTTCACCGGCCCGACCTCACGCTTGCGACCGAGGACCACAACGTCCCGACCGTCGACATCTTCAAGCCGATCGCCGATCCGGTGAGCCGAACCCAGGTCGAGACGCTGCGCAAGAACTGTGCCGAGTTCGGCGTCCGCCTCTACCCGATGGGCGATGCGGAGCAGGGGATCGTGCACGTCATCGGCCCCCAGCTGGGCCTCACCCAGCCCGGCATGACCATCGTGTGTGGCGACTCGCACACCTCCACGCACGGCGCGTTCGGCGCCTTGGCCTTCGGCATCGGCACCAGCCAGGTCGAGCACGTCCTGGCGACCCAGACGTTGCCGATGGACTGCCCGAAGACGATGGCCGTCACCGTCGACGGTGACCTCCCCGACGGCGTCACCCCGAAGGACGTCATCCTCGCGGTCATCGCGAAGACCGGCACCGGCGGCGGGCAGGGTTACATGGTCGAGTACCGCGGCAGCACCTTCGAGCAGATGTCCATGGAGGGCCGCATGACGGTCTGCAACATGAGCATCGAATGGGGTGCGCGTGCGGGCATGATCGCGCCGGACGAGACGACGTTCGCCTACCTGAAGGGGCGCGACCATGCGCCGCGGGGCGAGTCATGGGACGCCGCCGTCGAGTACTGGAAGAGCCTGCGCACCGACGACAACGCCGAGTTCGACGCCGAAGTCACGCTCGACGCCTCGACGCTTGCCCCCTTCGTCACGTGGGGCACCAACCCCGGACAAGGCGCTCCGCTAAGCGCCTCCGTACCCGACCCGGCATCCTTCGAGGACGAAGCTGACCGGGTGTCCGCCGAGAAGGCTCTGCAGTACATGGGGTTGACGGCGGGGACGCCGCTGCGTGACATCGCGGTCGACACCGTCTTCGTCGGTTCGTGCACGAACGGCCGTATCGAAGACCTGCGCTCGGTCGCGAAGGTCATCGAAGGTCGTCAGGTCGCCGAGGGCGTGCGCATGCTCGTCGTCCCCGGCTCGATGCGAGTGAAGAAGCAGGCCGAAGACGAGGGCCTGGACGCCATCTTCACCGCTGCCGGTGCCGAGTGGCGTCAGGCCGGCTGTTCGATGTGCCTCGGCATGAATCCGGATCAGCTGCAGCCCGGCGAGCGCAGCGCATCGACGTCCAACCGCAACTTCGAGGGCCGTCAGGGCAAGGGCGGGCGAACGCACCTGGTCTCGCCGCTCGTCGCGGCGGCCACCGCCGTAACCGGCCACCTGGCCAGCCCAGCCGATCTCTGAGATTCGACGAGCTAGGAGGCTCTAGTGGAGAAGTTCACGGTGCACACCGGGACGGCGATTCCGCTGCGACGCAGCAACGTCGACACCGACCAGATCATCCCGGCCGTCTATCTCAAGCGGGTCACCCGCACCGGGTTCGAGGACGGCCTGTTCAACGCGTGGCGGACCAGCGAGCCCGACTTCGTGCTCAACCGACCGGAGTACCACGGTGCGACGGTTCTAGTCGCGGGGCCTGACTTCGGTACCGGCAGTTCACGCGAGCATGCGGTGTGGGCGCTGACCGACTACGGCTTCAAGGCCGTCATCTCCCCGAGGTTCGCCGACATCTTCCGCGGGAACTCCCTCAAGGCCGGACTGCTGACCGTCGAGCTGCCCGAGAAGATCGTGCAACGACTGTGGGACGACATCGAAGCCGATCCGACGACACAGGTGACCGTCGACCTGCTGGAGCGCCAGGTGCGTTGGAGCGGCGAGGTCCATGACTTCACGCTCGATGACTACACGCGGTGGCGGCTGCTCGAGGGCCTCGACGACATCGGTCTCACGTTGCGCCACACCGACGCCGTCGCAGCCTTCGAACAGGCTCGTCGGCCGTGGCTGCCGAGCCTGTCGGCCTGAGCGGCCATATTTGCTCGTTTTCCCTGCCGTGTAAGGGGATTGCGTCGAATTTCAGGTGTTGCCTCCGGCAGCGCCGAGATGTGGCCGACGAGAAAAGTCTTGCGACACAAGCGGATTGCGTTGTTGTCTGCAGGGATACGCCCTAGCGTGTCGTGCGAAGCGACCCGCAGTAACCGACAGGGGGTCGACGAACACCGTCCCGGGAGGACATGTGCCAAACAAGGCTCAGTTCATCGAAATGCTCGCCGAGCGGTTCGATGGTGACAAGAAGCGCGCCGCGGCCGCACTCGAGGCAGTCATCGACACCGTGTACGCTGCCGTGGCGAAGGGTGAGCGCGTTGCGCTCACTGGCTTCGGCATCTTCGAGAAGCGCGAGCGTGCCGCCCGAATGGCCCGCAACCCCGCTACCGGCGCCGCGGTCCGGGTGAAGAAGACCGCTGTTCCGGCGTTCCGCGCCGGTGCCGAGTTCAAGGCCATCACGAGCGGTGCTCGCAAGCTCGCGAAGGCTCCGGCCAAGAAGGCCGCCGCTGTGGCGAAGAAGGCAGCGGCGCCGGCTCGCAAGGCCGCTCCGGCGAAGAAGGCTCCGGCCAAGAAGGTCGCGCCCGCCAACAAGGCTCCGGCCAAGAAGGTCGCGCCCGCCAAGAAGGCTCCGGCCAAGAAGGCCGCGCGCTAGTCCCACGCACGTCGGGTGGTAGGTGTCGGTGCATCCTTGCACCGGCACCCACCACCCATTTACGGCGGCGACGGTTCGTAGTAGTCGGCGGCGATCACGTCACCGTCGACGAACGACAGCACCCACGCGGCACCTTTGCGGGTGTCGGGGTGGGGCACTCCGGGCCCCAAGCGTTCGACCAGGGACGGGATCGTGATGCCCTGGCTGCAGACCACGCTCACCTGACCCGGCTTGGCCAACGCCAGCAGGGCGGTCTTCGTCGCCGACGCAGATCGCACGTACTGCTCGTCGCCGAATACCGGATCGACCCGGACCGGGATGCCGACCAATGCGGCCAGGGGCTGCAGCGTCTGCACGCATCGCAGCGGATCGGCCGAGACGATGTGGTCCGGACCGAAGTGACGCAGCATCCCCGCCAGACTCAGCGCCTGCTGGCGTCCGAGGTCGTCCAGCGGCCGCTCGTGATCAGTACCGGTCCAAGCGCGACGCTTGCCCGCGTGGGCGTGCCGCACGAGGACGATCGTCGAGTCGGGGACGGGTAGTGCCGCGAAGTCCCGCAGGACTCCCCGGTCGAGGTCGTAGGTGAGCTGCGCGCGGGCCTTCGCCGGGGTCAGCCACCGGATCTGGTCGACCTCTCGAGTGGGAGTGAACTCGCCGTCCACCCACCGCATCGCCCAGTAGGTGACCGTCTTCGGAGCGCCGTCGGAGACGTAGTGCACGCGAGCGACCCGTCGAGAGACGGCGACGACGGCTCCGAGCTCCTCGTCCACCTCGCGCACGCCGCCGGTCAGTTCGGTCTCGCCCGGCCGCAGCTTTCCTTTGGGCAGTGTCCAGTCGTCGTAGCGTGGACGGTGCACCAAGGCCACCTCGATGGCGTTGTTCGTATCGCGCCACACCACGCCGCCCGCCGCGGCGATCGGGCCCGTCAACCGCGGCGCCTACTCGCCGCGACCGGCAAGCCGCTTCATCAGCAGCTCCTGCAGGTCAGTGTGTCCTGGCCCGCCGGCGCGCAGCCACTGCCCATCCGGCTGAAGATCCCACGCCGCGACATCAGGTGCGAACGCGGCGTCGAGGAACTCGCGTAGATGTGCGCGGGCATGCGGATCGGACACCTCGCACAACACCTCGACCCGGCGATCCAGGTTGCGGTGCATGAGGTCGGCCGACCCTATCCAGTACTCGGGATTGCCGCCGCCACCGAAGTAGTAGACGCGCGAGTGTTCGAGAAATCGACCGAGGATCGAGCGGGTCGTGATGTTGTCGGAGAGCCCGGGAATGCCCGCTCGAATCGTGCAGAACGTCCGCACGAGCAGCTGGATCCGGACGCCGGCCCGAGACGCGCGGTACAGAGCGTCGATGGTCTGCTCGTCCACGAGGTGGTTCGTCTTGAACTGGATGTGCGCGGGTCGGCCGGTCTGCGCATACTCGACCTCTTGCTCGATGCGCTCGATGAGCCCGGATCGAATGCCCTGCGGTGCCACCAGCAGTGATCGGTAGGCGGTTTGCCGAGAGTACCCGGTCAGCACGTTGAACAGGTCCGTGACGTCGGCGCAGATCGCGTCGTCGGCTGTGAACAGACCGAGATCCTCATACAGACGCGCGGTCTTCGGATTGTAGTTACCGGTGCCGATGTGGGCGTAGCGCTTGATCTGGTTGCCTTCCTGGCGCACGACCAATGCGGTCTTGCAGTGCGTCTTCAGGCCGACGACGCCGTACACCACGTGGCATCCAGCTCGCTCCAACGCTCGGGCCCACTTGATGTTGGCCTGTTCGTCGAACCGCGCCTTGATCTCGACGAGCGCCACGACCTGCTTGCCGGCCTCAGCGGCGTCGATGAGCGCGTCGACGATGGGCGAGTCACCCGACGTGCGGTAGAGCGTCTGCTTGATGGCCAGCACGTGCGGGTCGGCCGCCGCCTGTTCGATGAACCGCTGCACGCTCGTCGCGAACGACTCGTACGGGTGATGCACCAGGACGTCGCCGTCGCGCAGCGTGGCGAACACCGACTTCGGCGTCTCGCCCTCTGCGAATCTCGGGTGGGTCGCCGGTACGAACGGACGGTCCTTGAGCACGGGCCTGTCGATGTCGTACACCTGCCAGAGGGAGCTGAGATCGAGCAGCCCCGGGATTCGCTGGACGTCCTCAGGGGAGACGTCGATCTCGCTCACGAGCAGGTCGAGGACCTCGTCGTCGATGTCGTCGGCCACCTCGAGGCGTACGGCAGGCCCGAACCGGCGCCGGACGAGTTCGCGTTCGAGTGCCTGAAGGAGGTCCTCGTCGCGGTCCTCCTCGACCTCGAAGTCGGCGTTGCGCGTAACCCGGAAGACGTGATGTTCGACGACGTCCATGCCCGGGAACAGCAGCGGCAGATGCGCCGCGATGAGGTCTTCGAGGGGGAGGAACTCCGACTCCGTGCTGGTCTGCGATACCACCACGAATCGTGGGACGTTGTTCGGTACCTTGACGCGCGCGAATCGCTCGATGCTGCTGTCGGTATCGCGTACGAGGACGGCAAGGTTCAGCGACAGGCCGGAGATGTACGGGAACGGGTGCGCCGGGTCGACCGCCAGCGGAGTGAGCACCGGGAACACCTTGGACCGGAAGTAGTCGGCGAGTCGGGCTTTCGCGTCGTCGTCCAGGGCGTCCCATCGCCTGACGTGGATGCCCTCTTCGGCCAGCGCCGGCTGGACCTTGTCGCGAAAGTAGCGCGCATGCCTGTTGGCGAGAGCATGCGTGCGCTCGGCGAGGGTTGCCAGCACCTCACGGGGCGACAGACCGTCGGCGGAGGTGACCTGCAGACCCATGTCAGCTCGTCGCTTGAGGCCGGCGATACGAACCATGTAGAACTCGTCGAGGTTGCTGGCGAAGATGGCCAGGTACTTCAACCGTTCGAGCACGGGTTGGTGGTTGTCCTCCGCGAGCGCCAGGACCCGTGAGTTGAAGGCCAGCCACGACAGCTCGCGGTTGCTGAAGCGATCCGGCGGGAGGTCGGCAGCGACGTAGGTGGATGCCTCGAGATCGTCGGCAGGTACGGAGTCCGACGGGTCGATCGGCGGTTCGGACACGTCGCCCTGCCGCGGCAGCCGCTCCGAGGGGGCAGGCGGCCGGGCAGTCGTGACCCGCGGACCAGTCATGTGCACATCATTCCTGACCAATATGAACGCGCCGTGTGGCAGGCGCCGCGATCGCACGGGTGTGCGGGCCGACGCCAAGCCTAAGCGCCTCGGCCAGATCGGTCTCGGTGTCGACGTCCTGACGCAGGCCGGATCTGCCTGTCAGGAGTGTCGCACCAGCGGCGTGGCGAGCCGCCGAGCCGGTCCCGAACGCCGGGGCGAGGCGGTGTCCGGGAAGCGCCGTCAGCAACGTGGTTCCGGCGCCGGAGGTGTCAGCGACGAAGGCACGGGCGAATCCCGCCGCCTGGCGCAGGGCGTCGGCCAGCTCTTCGGCCCGCAGCGCCGGCAGGTCGCCGACGAGCGCCGCGACACCGTCTTGTGGCCAGCGTGCCGCGGCATACGCGTCGGCTTCGGTGAGCGCCGGATTCAGACCAGGCTGGGTCTGAACGAACACCAGATCCCGTTGTTGCGCCGGATGACCGTCCCGATCCAGGACGACGACGATGCGGTCGACCCCGTCGGCGGCGCGAGCCGCGGCCACGGTATCGGCCCGGATGGCGAGCACGAGCCGTTCATGGGCCGCTGCGTCCGTGGTGGAGCCGGACAGGCGGGACTTCGCCTCGGGCAACGACTTTGCCGGGATCAACACGGTCCAACGCACTCGGTGATACTACGGATCTGCGAGCAGATGGTGGCGCATGCGGCAGACTCTGTTACATCACGAGGACGAGGAGGTGTGGTGCCGAGACTCGAAAAACTCCGTAGGCCAGGTCACGGAGAGAAACTCGGCGCCGTGTGGCGCGTCGTATGGCTGGTCCTGTACGCGCCCTTCTCGTTGCTCATCAAGAGCCGGTATCGAAACCTCGAGGGCGTGCCCCAGGACGGTCCGGCGATCCTGATCGTCAACCACGTCTCGCACGTCGACCCGTTCCTCGTCGCCAAGATGGTGATCGACGCCGCGCGCACACCTCGGTTCCTCGCCAAGGACTCGATATTCGACGTGCCTGTGGTCGGCGCGGCGATGCGCGGCATGGGTCACATCCCCGTCAAGCGCGGCACCGCCGATGCGCGCCAGTCGTTGTCCGATGCCGTCGATGCGCTGCGTTCGGGACGGCTGATCGTCCTGCACCCGGAAGGCACCGTCACCTGCGACCCCGATGGCTGGCCGATGATCGGCAAGACCGGTGCGGCGCGGCTTGCGATGCTGACGCCTGAGGTGCCGGTGATCCCGGTCGCGCAATGGGGCGTACAGGAGTCGATCGACCTGTATCGCAAGCGCGTGCGGCTGTTCCCACGCCCTCGGCACACGATCTCGGTCGGCACGCCCCTTGACCTGTCCGCCGTCCTGGGCGGCGAGCCGACCATCGAGGTCCTGCATCAGGTCACCGATCTGATGATGCGCCGGCTGCGCTCGGACGTGGCCGAGCTGCGTGGTGTGCCCGCGCCGCGCGGTGCCCTGTTCTACTGGGTCCGACCGGCACGAACTGACCTCTCCGATCCACCGGCCGAAGCCGAGAGCGCATGAGGACGGCCGTGTTCGGTGCCGGATCGTGGGGCACCACGTTCGCGAAGGTGCTGGCAGACGCCGGCAACGAGGTCACGCTGTGGGCTCGCCGAGCTGAACTCGCCGACCGGATCAACGCCGATCGGATCAACGCCGAGTACCTGCCGGGCATCACCCTTCCGCCCGGGTTGACGGCGACGGACGACCCGAGTCGGGCGTTGCGCGACGTTCAGCTGGTCGCGATCGCGATCCCGGCGCAGTCCCTGCGCGTGAACCTCGCCGAGTGGGCGGGAGCGGTGCCTTCCGACGCAACCCTGGTGAGCCTGATGAAGGGCGTCGAACTCGGCACGACGAAACGCATGAGCGAGGTCATCGCAGACGTCACGGGTGCTGACCTGCGTCGCATCGCGGTCGTGACCGGCCCGAATCTCGCTCGCGAGATCGCGGAGGAGCAGCCGACCGCGACCGTCGTCGCATGCGTCGACGAGCAGCGAGCGCTCATGGTCCAACGCGCCTGTGGCGGCCCCTACTTCCGCCCGTACACCAACACCGATGTCGTCGGCTGTGAACTCGGTGGCGCCGTCAAGAACGTGATCGCCTTGGCGTGCGGCATCGCGCGGGGGATGGGCTTCGGCGACAACACGTTGGCGTCGATCATCACCCGAGGCCTTGCCGAGACGTCGCGGCTCGGCGTCAAGCTCGGCGCCGACCCGTTGACCTTCGCCGGACTTGCCGGTCTGGGTGACCTCGTCGCCACCTGCTCGTCGCCGTTGTCACGAAACCGCAGCTTCGGTGAGCGGCTCGGCCTCGGTGAGTCGCTCGAGCAGGCGCAGGAGGCAACCCACGGACAGGTCGCCGAAGGTGTGAAGTCGTGTCGCTCGGTACTCGAACTAGCTCAGCATCACGAAGTGGACGTGCCGATCACCGAAGCCGTCGAGGCCGTGTGTTTCCGTGGTCTCACACCGGCGGCGATGCTCGATCTGCTGATGTCGCGATCGGTGAAGAGCGAGACGTGAGTCCGCCGACGGTGCCAGCGTGATCGGGCGCCCACGCGCGGGTAGGTAGGGTCGTTCTCCGTGGGGCGTATCAGAGTCGCGGTCATCTACGGTGGCCGAAGCAGCGAGCACGGTATCTCCGTCGTCTCGGCCGGCAGCGTGTTGGCGGCGCTCGACCCCGCCAAGTACGACGTCGTCCCGATCGGCATCACGCCAGACGGCGCGTGGGTGCTCACGGACGCCACGCCCGGGTCGTTGCAGATCAGCGGGCGGACTCTGCCCGAGGTCGAGAAGGGGACGTCAGTCGTCCTGGCGCCTGACCCGACCGCTGCCGGGATGATGACCGTCGAGCCCGGCACCGGCTTGGCGGTGCTCGAGTTGGTAGACGTGGTGTTCCCCGTCCTGCACGGGCGTTTCGGCGAGGACGGCACGATTCAGGGGCTCCTCGAGATGGCCGGAGTTCCGTACGTCGGCCCAGGAGTGTTCGCAAGCGCCGCCGCCATGGACAAGGAGTTCACCAAGAAGCTGCTGCACGCCGACGGTCTGCCGGTGGGCTCGTACTCCGTGCTGCGCCGTGGCGAGCCGGTGTCGGTGGCCGACCTCGCACCACTAGGGCTTCCGGTGTTCGTCAAGCCCGCCAGAGCCGGCTCGAGCCTCGGCATCACCAAGGTCAGCGCGTGGGACCAGCTGGCTGACGCCGTGGCCACCGCACTCGAGTACGACACCAAGGTGCTCGTCGAAGCTGCGGTCGCCGGTCGCGAGGTCGAGTGTGGCGTGCTCGAGGGTGCGGACGGCCGGCCGGTCGCCAGCGTGCCGGCTGAGATCCGCCTGGTTCGCGGGCACGACTGGTACGACTTCGAAGCCAAGTACCTCGACGACGCCTGCGAGTTCGACGTCCCAGCCGACCTGCCTGCCGATGTCACCGCGGCGATCCAGGACGCGGCCCGTCGGGCGTTCATCGCTCTGGACTGTGCGGGCTTGGCCAGGGTGGACTTCTTCGTCCGCCCTGACGGCAGCGTGATCGTCAACGAGGTGAACACGATGCCCGGCTTCACGCCGATCTCGATGTTCCCCAGGATGTGGGCGGCGAGTGGGGTCGACTACGCGACGCTGGTGGATCGCCTCATCGAGGCTGCGCTGCGCCGGAGCAGGTAGCAGCTCACCAGTCGGCGCGGGCGTAGTCCTTCAGGAAGCAGCCGCACAGGTCCACTCCGGCCTCGCCCTGCACGATCGGGTCGTACACGCGCGCGGCGCCGTCGACGAGGTCGAGCGGGGCGTGAAAGCCCTCGTCGGCCAGCCGGAGCTTCGTGAAGTGCGGCCGCTCGTCGGTGATCCACCCGGTGTCCACAGCCGTCATCAGGATCGCGTCGGTGAACATCTCGTCGGCGCTCGTCCGGGTGAGCATGTTCAGAGCGGCCTTGGCCATGTTGGTGTGTGGGTGACCGGGACCCTTGTAGCCCCGGCTGAACACGCCCTCCATCGCCGAGACGTTGACGATGTACTTGCGGCGCGCGGGGCTGGCGGCCATCGCAGCGCGCAACCGGCCGATGAGCAGGAACGGCGCCGTCGTGTTGCACAGCTGCACCTCGAGCATCTCGAGGGCATCGACGTCCTGCACGCGTTGGGTCCAGCTGTTCGTGGTCAGCAGATCCGGCACAAGCCCGCCGGCGTCGATCGCCGTCGAGTCGGCGATGCGCTGCGGTGACGCCGACCCGGCGACGAGCGCGAGCCGTGAGATCTCGCCGCCGCGGAGGCTGTCGGGCAGGTGCGGCATCGAATGCGACGAGAGGCTGCCGGCGAGGGCGATGGGGTGGGCGTCCGAGATGTGGTCGAACGTGAGGATCTCCGGAAGCGACGCGTCCGGAAGCGGGTCTGCCTCGGCCGCGGCGAGCGGGGCGTAGGCGCCAGGGGTGCGCCGGACGGTCTGTGCCGCGTTGTTGATCAAGATGTCCAGCGGACCGGCCGCGGCGACGGCGTCGGCAAGGGCGACGACCTGAGCGGGGTCGCGCAGGTCGATACCGACGATGTGGAGCCGGTGCAGCCATTCACTGCTGTCATCGAGCGCGGCGAAGCGGCGAGCGGCGTCCTTGGGGAACCTCGTGGTGATCGTCGTGTGGGCGCCGTCGCGCAGCAGGCGCAGCGCGATGTACATCCCGATCTTCGCGCGGCCGCCCGTCAGCAGCGCTCGCCGGCCGGTGAGGTCGGTGCGGGCGTTGCGGTGCGAGTGGTTGATCGACGCGCACGACAGGCAGAGCTGGTGATAGAACGCGTCGACGTCGATGTAGTCCTGCTTGCAGATGTAGCACGGTCGGGGACGGATGAATCGACCAGCGCGCGCGCCGGCCGCCGAGGAGACGAGCGGGATGCCCTCGGTCTCGTCGTCGATGCGCTGCGGCGAACCCGTCGCGGTGGCCGCGACGACGGCTCGATCGGCGGTCGCG
>Ga0209014_10000125_pt1 | contig 40699 bp, 37 predicted proteins | sample BarGraNGADG00212_FD_184491 | JGI IMG/M metagenome (GOLD analysis project Ga0209014, IMG submission 184491) | Arctic peat soil microbial communities from Barrow, Alaska - Barrow Graham LP Ref core NGADG0002-212 (SPAdes) (version 2) | ecosystem: Environmental > Terrestrial > Soil > Wetlands >...
GCGATCTCGAGATCATTCAGACACCGCCTGCCGCGCGACGCCAGTCGACCGTCATCGCGGCGCAGGACGTCGATCTGCTGCTGGCGCTGTCAGAGGCGGACCCGGAGGATCACGCGCTGCGGCGTCGTCTCGCGGAGGCGATGCTCGAGTCTGGCGATCGTGAAGGCGGGCTCCGCGAGCTCGAGACGGCGATGGTCGGATTGGAGCGGAATGACGATCTCGCTGCCGCGTCCAAGCTCGCCGACGAGATCGTCCTGCTCAATCCGGGCTCCGTCCGCCATCATCAGAAGCGTGTCGAATATGCCTTCCGCACGAATGAGCGCGGACGCCTGATCGAAGCGTATCTGCAGCTCGCCGACGCGCTCTTCCGCGCCGGTCAGGTCGAGAAGTCGCGCGCGATCTACCAGCGCGTCATCGATCTCTCGCCCGACGATCTTCGCGCGCAGGCGGCGCTCGAAAACTTTCCCGAGCCGGAGCCTGTGCCGGAGCCCGCTGCCCCGCCCCCAAAGGCGCGCCAGACGAAGCGGATGTCTCGCGTCAGCATACCGGCCCTGACGACACCGGCCGCGCCGGCCGCGACCTCCGCCGACGAGTACATCAACCTCGGCGACTGGCTCCGTGACGACGAAGCGCCGAAGGATACGCGCATGGTCGTCGACGAAAAGGCGCCAACCGGCGACGAGGAAGCGGACTTCCAGGACATGCTCAAGAAGTTCAAGCAGGGCATCTCCGAGAACGTCGACGAAGAGGATCATCAGAGCCACTACGACCTCGGCGTCGCGTACAAGGAAATGGGTCTGCTCGACGAGGCGATCTCGGAGTTTCAGAAGGCGCTTCGTGCTCCGGCCAACCGCGTGCCGACGTACGAGGCGCTTGGACTCTGCTTCATCGAGAAGGAACAGTATCCCATGGCGGCGACGATTCTCGGGCGTGCTCTGCACGAGCCGGGAATGAGCGAGAATCAGCTCATCGGCGTGCTGTATCTTCTTGGCCGCTGTGCGCAGGAGCGCGGCCAGCGCGACGCCGCGATCGAGTACTACCAGCGCGTGTTCGTCGTCGACATCCAGTTCCAGGATGTGGGCGAACGGCTCTCCGCCGTCGAAGGTGCAGTCTCGTGAGCAGTGCCGTCGCGCGCACGCGCTTTCCTGCGACCGCCGCGCTGCGCGAGATCCAGGCGCCGGTGCGAGAGCGGCTCGAGGCGGTGGTCACGGAGATGCGGCGCGTCGTGTCGGCCGACCTGCCGCTGATCAAGCAGGTGAGCAGTCATCTGCTCCAGATTCGCGGCAAGATGTTTCGCCCAACACTCGCCCTGCTCGCGAGCGAGACGGCCGAGGCGCCGGAGGAACGCGTCGTGACGCTGGCGGCGGTGCTCGAGCTGATGCACCTCGCGTCGCTCGTGCACGACGACTCGGTGGACCACTCCGCGATGCGTCGCGGACTGCCGACCGTGAACTCGCTCTTCAGTCATCAGGTGAGTGTGATCATGGGCGACTTCCTGTATTCGCGTGCGCTGGAAGCCTTGGTCAGCCTCGGTGATCTGGACCTGATGCGCGTGCTCACGCGTGTCTCCACCCAGCTCACGATTGGCGAGATGCGCCAGCTCGCCGCGCTGGACGCTCTCTCGTTCACCGAGCAGGACTATGAGATGCTGATCCAGGCAAAGACGGCGTCGCTGCTCAGCGCCGCGTGTGAAACCGGCGCGATGTGCGGCGCAGTCCAGTATCGTGACGCGCTGTGCCGCTACGGTAAGCGCCTCGGCATGGCGTTCCAGGTGGCTGACGACATCCTCGACTATACCGAGACCGCGTCCGTGACGGGCAAGCCGTCCGGGCTCGATTTGAAGGAGCACAAGGTGACGTTGCCGCTGATCGCCGCGCTGCCTCGCCTCTCGCGCGCCGGGCGTGCGGCGGTCGACGCACTCTTCGCGACCGAGACGCCGGCCGACGACCAGATCGTCGAGGTGATCGCGCTCGTCGCCGAGCACGGCGGCATCGAAGATGCCCGCCGCCGTGGCGAGCAATTCGCACGGGAGGCGGAGGAGGCGCTCGACCGTCTTCCCGACACGCGGGCGCGCGCGGCGCTCGCGGATGCTATCCTCTACGTCATGGACAGGCGCTCCTAATGGCACCTCGAGGATCTTCCAGGTATCGTCCGGTGTTTCACGCCGTGACGCTCGCCATTGGCTTCATCGTCGGCGGTGCGATGACGCAGGTGGCACGCACGTTTCTACCATCAGGGGCGGTGAAGGAGTTTTTCACCACCAGCGTGCAGCCCTCCGTCGGGCCGGTGTCGCTGGATCTGGTGATCATCAAGTTTTCCCTCGGCCCCGTCGCGCTCGACGTAAGTCTGTTGAGCCTGCTCGGCGTGCTCATTGCCTATCTCATAGCCAGGTCGCTTTTCTAGGGAAACACCATGTTCGGCAATCTCGGTATGGGCGAGTTGATGGGCATCCTCGTCATCGTGCTCGTCCTCTTCGGCGCCAAGCGCATCCCGGAAATCAGCGCATCCTTCGGAAAGGGGATTCGTGAGTTCAAGAAAAACGTGAACGACGTGGAGCGCTCGATCACCGAGCCCGAACCACGCGTGGAGCCGCGCCTCCCAGCCGGCGACCCGGTCATTCGCCGCGAGACGGCCGAAGAAGTGCGGCCCGAGCCCAAGAGACTGATCTAAAATCACGTCGGACAGTCAGACGGGAAAAAAGTAGGGCACACCGATAAGCAGATCGGTGTGCCCTTTCCTTTTGCAGTCCTGTCATCCTGTCCGACAGTCAGGCAGTCAGACTATCAGGTCGCTGATTGTCTCCGCAGCTGCGCGTTCAGCTCCTTCCGGTGATCCTTGAGCGTCGCGCTCTTTTTCAGATCGTCGAGATACATCTGAATCCACTGATCGCGCATCTGCTGCAGACGCCGGCCGCGCAGCACTGTTTTCTGCGCCTCGAAGGTGGCCTTGTCGCTCGGCTTCCGCGCATCGGTGCGCGTGACGAACACGCCGTCCGTCTGGCGAATGGGCCCGTTCACCTCGTTCAGCGGTGCGACGAATGCGGAGCCAATCGCCTCACGCAAGCTACCGAACTCCTTTGCGGCGCCGGTGCGCGTTACCATGCCCGTCTTCTGCACGGTCATCTTGGCGGCGGCGGCCGCCGCCTCGAGCGAGGAGCTCTGCGCTGCCTTGGCCAGACTCAGCGCGGCGGGAATCGACCGCTCGATCGCACGATCCTCGGCGACGCGGCCACGCACGGCAGACTTCACCGCGTCGAAGGTCTTGCCGCCCTCGGAGAGTGAATCGAGGCGGGCGACGTAGTATCCGTCTTCCGCGTCGAACAGATCGCTCGTCTCGCCGGTCTTTGCTCCGCCGAACGCCCACGCGCTCGCGCTCGGCACCACCTTGCCGTTGTACTGTGCCGGCTCGTTCTCCAGCACCTGCACGCGGAACGGCGTCAGGCCGAGCGTCTTCGCTGCATCGTCGAACTTGCGCGGCTGGTCCGCGCCCGACACCATCTTCGCCAGCTGATCGGCTTCGCGATCCACCTTGGCCGTCGACGAATCGCTCGGCTGGATGCGAAGGAGGAGGTGGCGGAGTGCGAGCGTGTCGCCAGTCCGCGAATCGATCTTGATGAGATGGTAGCCGAACGGCGTCAGCACCGGCTGGGAGACCTCGCCGGCCTTGAGCGCGTAGGCCGCCTTCTCGAAGTCGGGAACGAAGCGGCCCTTTCCACCCTTGCCGAGTTCTCCACCGGCCGCCGCGGAGGCGGAGTCGTTCGACTCACGCTTCGCGACGTCCTCGAACTTCGCGCCGCCCATGATCTCGGCGCGCAGCTTGTTGATGCGGTCGCGAACTGCAGCCGTGTCGGCGGCAGTTGTGATGCGCGCAATGTGCAGCACGCTCAATGACGCGTGACCGGGGCGGTCGAAATCCGGCTTGTGCGCGTCGTAGTACTTTCGCAGATCGCTGTCCGCGACGTTGCTGTCAGCCGCCGCCGGCTGCGGCCTGAAGGCGACGAAACTCACGGACGCGCTGTCGTTCGCATCCTGCCAGGCGCGCCAAAGATCGGCGTCCGTGACGTAGAGGCCGCTCGTCACCTGCTGGAACAGCTTCTCCTTGGGCACTTCGCTGCGGAAGTACTGCTCGAGCGCGGCGAGTAGCCCCGACTGGCGAGCCTGCGCGCTGGAGAGAAGGCGCTGGTACTTCGCGGGATCGAACCGGCCGTCCGTCTGGAGATCCGGCGCGGTGCGGATCCACTGCGGCGGCGCGAAGCGAGCATAGTCGCGCACCTCTTCGTCCGAGACGAGGATGCCACGCTTCTTGTACTCCTGCTCGAGCAGGATCTCGGAGACCATGTCGTCAAACGACTGATTCTCCAGGCGTCGCTGCTCGTCCTGCGTGAGCGTGCGCCCCGACTGCTGCTGCGTCTGCTGCACGAGCTGCTGTGCGCGGCGCTGCCACTCGGTGTAGAGAATGTCCGTTCCGTTTACGGAAGCGACCGCAGTGGTCGGGGTAACGGGCGCCGAACCCATGAGTCCGGAGGTCTGGAACAGCAGGAAACCGCCGACGAATGAGATGAGGAGAACCCACATCACGATCTTGGCGGAGCTCCGCATTGTTTGGAGCACGGGGTAGAACTCCTTCGAGCTGCTGGAAAACTGGAGGGGGAAGCAGGAAAAGCTACGCGACGACAAGGGCTAAAATCAAGTGAGGCGCGCACTTCTGATTGACTTGCACCACGTGTAGGATATCTTTAACCCTCTTAATCCCACCCGCCTGCGCGCCGCCACCGAGGCTTTGATGGCCAGTACCGCCCGCATCGACGAGTTGAAGAAGAAATTCGACGATAATCCACGACGCTACTTCGCGCCTCTGGCGAACGAGTTTCGCAAGGCGGGAGACCTCGACCAGGCGATTCTGATCTGCGAGGAGTTCCTCCCGCAGCAGCCCGGTCACATGAGCGGGCATATTGTCTATGGACAGGCGCTCTACGAGGCGGGGAAGATGCCCGAGTCGCGCGCCGTGTTCGAGACGGCGCTCGGCCTCGATCCAGAGAACCTGATCGCCCTTCGCCACCTCGGCGATATCGCCCGGGACCACGGCGATCACGCCGCGGCGCGCAACTGGTATGTCCGCGTCCTCGACGCCGATCCGCGCAATGAAGAGATCCAGGCGCTGATCGCGACGCTGGACAGCGAGTTCGCGAAAGCGGAACCCGAAGCCGCGGTAGAGGCACCCGTGTCCCTCGAGGCGCCGGCCTTCGAGATGGGGCTCGACATCGAAAAGGAAGTCGCACCCTTCGAGAAGAAGATCCTTCCCGCCGAGGAGGAGGTCGCCCCCATCGACTCGTCGCTCGCGGACACGGCGCCCCTCGGCGTGCCGGTCATTCCGCCGCCGCTCCACACGCCCGCGCCCGCCGCGAGCGACGATCTGCTCGACGGGTTCTCGCCCCACGGCTTCGATACGCGGCCTGGTTCTGCATTGGAGATGCACGGCCACTCGGCGCCCGCCGAAGGACTCGAGTCAACCGAGTTCATGCCTCCCGAGGAGCACATCCCCGCGGCGGATCTCGACGCGAGCCTCGATAGTGGCGTTCCCTCGTTCTCCGCGCCTGCGGAGCCGATCGAGTCACTGTCTGGTCTTCAGGGGAGTGGAGGCATTTCGCACGTGGAGCTGGATGACTCCGCTCCGCGCGGCGAGCAACCTGGCTTCGCGCCGCTGGATGTCGACGACGGGCTGGTTCTCCCACCGCAGGGCGACCCGCTCGCCGCGGACGTATTGCAGCTACCCGCCGGCGAGCCAACGCTGGCTGTCGACGAGGCGGCTCCGGTCGAGCTTCCTCCGGCCACTCCTGCGCCCTTCGTTACGGAGACGATGGCGGAGCTCTACCTGACCCAGGGATTCCGGGAGCAGGCGCTCTCGGTCTACGTGCAGCTCCTTGCCGCGAACCCGAATGATGCCCGTCTGACCGGTCTGGTTGCCTTGCTGACACCGTCGGAAGCGGTGGAGGACACCGGGCCGAACGTGCGCGACTTCTTCGCGCAAATGGCCGCCCGTCGGCCAAACACGCGGAGCGCTGCCTTGGCTCCGCCGGCGGACGACGACTTCGCGCCGCCGGAGCACGTCGTTGCGGCGGAAAGCCCGCCAGAAGAGGCGCCGTACAGCGTCGTCGAGGCGGAAACCGAGGCGGAAACCGAGGCGGCCGCGGTCGCGTCGATCGAATCACAGGTGGAGGCGCCATCGGACGCAGTCGCGCCGGCGATGCCCACCCCCGGCGGCTCGATCGACGCCCTGTTCGGCAATCGTCCTCCCGGCACGTCGGAGGACTCGGCGGCTGCGGCGCTCGCGCAGGCATTTCGCGGGGACGCGGTGGCGCCGCCGGTGATTGCGGGTCGTCCCGCGCATGCCGCGTCGGGCGAGCTATCGCTCGACAGTGTTTTCCGGGACGGCCCCGCGCGTCCCCCGCGGACGTCGCAGAGCTTCTCGTTCGATCAGTTCTTCACCGGAACGGGTGAGCGCAGCAGCGGGGCAACGCCGCAGCGCGCATCGATTGAGCTTGCGATGCCTGGAGAGACTCCCGCCGAACACAGTGCGGACGAGATCGAGCAGTTCAACTCCTGGCTTCAGGGATTGAAGAAGCAGTGAGGATCGCCGTTCTCAACGGACCGAACCTCAACCTGCTGGGTGTGCGGGAGCCCGAGCTGTATGGGAGCGCGACGCTTTCGCAGGTGGAGAACGGGCTTGCCGTGATCGCGCGGGAGCTCGGCGTCTCGATCGAGTGCTCGCAGGAGAATGGCGAGGGTGCGCTCATCGACATCGTGCACGGGCTTCGTGGCCGTGTCGAAGGTGCCGTCGTGAATTTCGGCGCGTACTCGCACACGAGCCTGGCGCTGCGCGACGCGCTCGTCGGCGTGGACGTGCCGTTCGTGGAGGTGCATGTGACGAACGTGTACGCCCGCGAGCCGGAGCGTCGCCACTCGATGCTCGCGTCGGCCGCGGTGGGCGTCGTCGTCGGTCTGGGGACGCAGGGCTACGAGCTCGCGCTGCGCGGCCTCGTGGCGACGCTGCGCGCGCGGAGCACCGGCGCGTGAGCGATCCGCGACCGGCGCGGATCGCCGCCCTCGTCGATGGCCTCTCGGCGGCCCACCTCGACGGCCTGCTGCTCACGGGGCTGTCGAACATTCGTTATCTCACCGGGTTTTCCGGCACGAGCGCGCTGCTCGTCGTCACGTCGCGCGACGTCGTCTTCATCACCGACTTCCGCTACCAGACACAGGTCGTGGAAGAAGTGGGCGACATCGCGCGCATCTCCATCGAAGCGTCGAGTCTCTGGGCGGGGCTCTGGCAGCAGCTCACCACGCTGATGTCGGTGCGCGTGCTCGGATTCGAGACGGCGCACATTCAGCATCGCGACTTTCAACGGCTCGTGGAAGCCGGCGCGCGCTGGCAATGGCGCCCGACGGTGGATCTGGTCGAGACGCTGCGCGAGCGAAAGGACGAGGGCGAGATTGCGCGCATTGCCGACGCCGCCAACGTCGCGACGCGCGCGCTGGATCGCACGCTGCAGGCCGTGCACGTGGGAATGAGCGAGCTGCAGGTCGCTGGTGTGCTCGAGAAGGCTTTGCGCGACGAGGGCAGTGAAGGTTTTCCCTTTCCCTCCATCGTCGCGAGCGGCCCGCGCTCTGCGTTGCCACATGCCCGGTCGTCTCCCCGGACCATCGAGCAGGGCGATTTCCTGCTGATGGACTTCGGCGCCGAGGTGGGCGGCTACTGCTCCGACATGACGCGTACCGTAGTGATCGGCAAGGCGAGCGACGAGCATCGCGCGGTTTATGATGTGGTGCGCGTAGCCAACGAGCGCGCGGCCAAGGGAGTACGAGTGGGCATGGCCGGCCGGGATGCCGACGCCATCGCGCGACAGTACATTGAGCGGGCTGGCTATGGGGAGCTGTTCGGACACAGCCTTGGGCACGGTATCGGGCTCGAGGTGCACGAAGCGCCGCGGCTTGCCCGTACGGCGGAGGGCGGGCTCCCCGAGGGCGCGGTCGTGACGATTGAACCGGGCGTGTATCGGCCGGGGTGGGGCGGGGTGCGCATCGAGGATGACGTCGTGCTCGGTGCGGACGGACCGCATATTCTGACGCAGTTTCCGCGCGAGCTCATCGAGCTCGGCTGAGCGCCATGGCAGACCGCGGCGCGCCTACCAATGGGCCTATGATCGACTTACGCTACGTCAAGAAGCTCATCGATATGCTCGACGAATCCACCGTGGATTCGATCGAGATTTCCTCGGATAAGGGGATGAAGATCCGCATCTCGAAGAGCCCGACCGGGCGCGGCGCGATGCAGGTTGCTCCTCAGCCGATGATGGTTCCCATGATGGCGCCTCAGGGCGTCCTTCCCGCTGGCCGTCTCACGCCGGCAGAGGGACTGCAGGCCATCGACGAGCTGTCCAGGTCCGAGCCGAAGACGGCGGCTGGTATCGAGGTGAAGTCGCCGATGGTCGGCACCTATTACGGCGCGCCGGAGCCCGGCGCCAAGCCGTACGTCTCCGTCGGCTCGCGCGTCTCGAAGGGACAGACGCTCTGCGTCATCGAAGCGATGAAGATCATGAACGAGATCGAGAGCGAGGTCGCCGGCGTCGTGACCGAGGTCCTCGCTGCTGATGCGCAGCCCGTGGAGTATGGGCAGGCGCTCTTCCGCATCGACGCGCATGGTTAAGCCTCGATCGACGACCGAAGTACAGGCCGGCGGAACTCCCGTCGCGAGCGGGTTCAATTTCAAGGCGGTGCTGCAGCAGCTCGTCCAGCGCGGCGCCTCGGACCTTCATCTCAAGGTCGGTCGTCCGCCGACGCTGCGCCTGCATGGCGAGCTGACGCCGCTCGAGATGCCCGCGCTGCGTCCCGAAGACCTCAAGACGCTGGCCGAGCAGCTCATGACGCCGCGCCAGGTGAAGGAGTTCACGGACAACAAGGAATGTGACTTCGCCATCGGCGTGCCGGGCATCGGCCGCTTCCGCTGCAACGTGTACCAGCAGCGCGGCTCGCTCTGCTACGCGATGCGTGCCATCCCGTACCAGGCACGCACGCTCGAGGAGCTGAATCTGCCGAAGGTGCTCGAGGAGATCGCGCTCAAGCCGCGCGGCCTCGTGCTGGTCACCGGGATCACCGGCTCGGGCAAGAGCACCGCACTCGCCGCGATGATCCAGCATCTCAACGAGCACCGCCACGCGAATGTGATCACCATCGAAGATCCGATCGAGTTCCTGCATCGCGACATCAACTGCCACATCAACCAGCGCGAAGTCGGCACCGACACCGCCACCTTCGCGCAGGCGCTGCGGCGTGTGCTTCGGCAGGATCCGGACGTCATCCTCATCGGCGAGATTCGCGATCTGGACACACTCGACACGGCGCTCAAGGCGGCCGACACCGGCCACCTGGTGTTCAGCACGCTGCACACGACGGACGCGACGCAGACGATCAACCGCGTGCTCTCGTTCTATCCGCCACACCAGCAGGCCGAAGTGCGCTTCTCGCTCGCCAGCGCACTGCAGGCCGTGGTCTCGATGCGCCTCGTGCCGCGGGCGGACAAGCCAGGCCGCATTCCGGCGTGCGAGGTGCTGATCAACACGCAGACGGTCCGCGATCAGATCCGGGACATGGACAAGTCGCTCAACATCCCCGACCTCATTCGCGAGGGCACGGTGCAGTACGGGATGCAGAGCTTCGACCAGTCGCTCATGGCGTGGTACTCGCAGGGGATCATCTCCTACGAGAGCGCCGTCTTTTACGCGACCAGCCCGAGCGAGTTCGCCCTTCGCGTGCAGGGTGTCGCCGGCACGAGCGATACGAGCTGGTCCGGCTTCGAATCGCCTCCCGCCACCTGATCCTGATCGCATGTTCAAGAAAGTCCTGATCGCAAATCGTGGCGAGATCGCACTGCGCGTCATTCGCGCCTGCCGGGAGCTCGGCGTGCAAACGGTCGCGGTGTACTCCGAGGCGGACCGCGAGTCGCTGCACGTCCGCTTCGCCGACGACGACGTGTGCATCGGCCCCGCGCCCGCGCGCGACTCGTACCTCAAGATTCCACGCCTCATCGCGGCGGCCGAGATCACGGGCGCCGACGCGATTCATCCCGGCTATGGCTTCCTCGCCGAGAACGCGGAGTTCGCCGAGATCGTGACGGCCAGCAACATTGCGTTCATTGGGCCGACGGCGGATCAGATTCGCGTGATGGGCGACAAGGCGGCGGCGCGCGCGGCGATGACCGCCGTGGGCGTGCCGATCATTCCGGGCACGCCCGGTCCCGTCGAGGACGTGGACGAGGCGCTCGGCTATGCGAAGGACATGGGCTTCCCCGTCATCATCAAGGCGTCGGCGGGTGGCGGCGGCAAGGGCATGCGCGTCGCGAAGGACGCCGAGGAGTTCGAGCGCTCATTTCAGCTCGCCCGCAGCGAAGCGCTCTCCGCCTTCGGCAATGGCGACGTCTACGTCGAGAAGTACCTCATGCGTCCGCGGCACATCGAGTTCCAGATCATCGGCGACAAGTTCGGCCACGTGATCCATCTCGGTGAGCGCGACTGCTCCGTGCAGCGCCGGCATCAGAAGCTGATCGAGGAGTCACCGAGTCCGGCGATGACCGCCGGCCTGCGTCAGCGAATGGGCGACGCGGCCGTGGCGGGCGCGAAGGCCATCGACTACGTCGGCGCCGGCACGATCGAGATGCTCCTCGATGAGGACGGGTCGTTCTACTTCATGGAGATGAACACGCGCATCCAGGTCGAGCATCCCGTCACGGAGATGATCACCGGCATCGATCTGGTGAAGGAGCAGATTCGCGTCGCGGCCGGCGAGCCGCTGAGCGTGCGCGAGATGCCGCCCATGCGTGGTCATGTGATCGAGGTGCGCGTCAACGCGGAAGATCCGTCGCGCAACTTCCAGCCGTCGCCGGGAAAGATCGTCACCTTCCATCCGCCAGGCGGGAATGGCGTGCGGCTCGATACGCACGTCTACGCGGGCTACACGGTGCCGCCGTTCTACGACTCGATGATCGCCAAGGTCATCTGCCAGGGACGTGACAGGCCCGAGGCGCTGGCCAGGATGCAGCTCGCCCTGGAGACGTTCATCATCGAGGGCCCCACGACGACGATCCCCTTTCTCGCGCGCGTGATGCAGAACCCGCGATTCAAGAGTGGCGACGTCGACACCAAGTTCCTCGATCTGGAACCGGACCTGATGAAGGAGCCGGGATAAAGTGCGGATCGACGTGTTGTTCGGCGTACAGCAGCTCACGCCACAGGACGTGCAGGGCCGAGTGGTTGCCGTCATCGACGTGCTTCGCGCGTCGACGACAATCGCGGTCGCCCTGAGCAATGGCGCGCGCGCCATCATTCCAATGGACAGTCCGGACGACGCCGTCACACGCTCCAAGCAGCTCGAGCGAGGAGCGTTTCTGCTCGCCGGCGAGCGGCGCATGCTCAAGATGGACGGCTTCGATCTCGGCAACTCGCCCATCGAGCACTCGCGTTCCGAGGTGGAGAGCAAGACGGTGCTGCTCTCGACGACGAACGGGACCAAGGCGCTGCTCGCGGTGCAGGGTGCGCGTGACGTCGTGGTGGCGTCGTACGTCAACCTGTCGGCGGTGAGTACCATGCTACGCACCGCGCTGCGCGGGGGGGCCGATATCACCCTCGTCTGCGCAGGTCAGGACCGGCAATTCGCGCTCGAGGACGCGGCGTGTGCCGGCCGCTTCGTGCACAACGTCTCCAAGCGGCTCTCCGGGCTGGACACCAACGACGCGGCGTTCGCCGCCTCGTTGATCGATAAGAAGTTCGGCGACAACCTGATGCGGCTCTTCAACACCGCGGCGCACGGCCGGGCCCTGGCCGCCGCGGGATTCGGAGACGACCTCGCTGCCTGTGCGGCAGTGGATTCCTACCCGGTCATCCCGATCTACCAAGACCGCCAGATCACCTTGCTGGGACCCGATCGCGAGCGGTAACCCCTGTGGGTAGTTCAAGTCTCAGGCGCGAGCTCAGCGGCATCGCGCTGCTCCTCTTCGCGGTCTTCCTCGCCGGCGCACTTGCGGCGTTCGGCCTCGCCGAGCTGCGCACCGGCGTCGACGTGCGCGGCAACGTCGGTTGGCTTGGGCTTTGGCTGGCGCGCCCACTCGTGTCGCTCGTCGGATGGCCCGCGGCGGTGCTCACGCCAGCGATTCCCGCCGTCCATGCAGTGCGACTGTTCGGACGGCTCGAGTCCGAGACCGACCGCTCGTGGATGATCTTCTTCGCCGGTGTCGTGGCGCTGCTGCCCATCGCGGTGGCGCTCGCGGTGGGTGCGCCGCCGGCTGGAGAGATTTCGGGCGCGGCGGGCCTCTGGGGCGGCTTCGTCGCCTTCTACTGGCGGCAGTTCCTCGGCGGATTCGGCGCGTGGGTCGTCGTGGTGCTCGCGGCGAGCGCACTCACCGCGGCGACGCTGCGCTGGAATCCGATACGCATGATCGTCGGCCGGAAGGCCATGCCGCCGGCGCCGTCGATTGAGCTGCCGGTCGAGGAGCCGTACTCGCCACCCAAGCGTCGCAAGAAGAAGGGCGAGCCGGAGCTTCTGGCGCTCTCGCTCGAAGGATCGCCCAAAGAGTTCGCCGCAATCGACAATGACCCACTCACGGCGATGCAGGCCGCTCCCTCTGCCGCCGCCGACGCGAAAGAGGACGCCGCCATCGAAGAAGCGTCGAAGCGTCGAGGCAAGAAGAAGAAGGGCGACGACCCCGCGCCGCCCGGACGTGACGAGCGCATCGCCGCAGCGATCGATGCCACCGAGAAGCCCGAGTCGAGCGCCGACGAGCTTCCACCATCGGATCTGCTCAACCTCGCGCCGGCGCGCAACCACGAGCTGGACCGCCGAGAGCTGGACGCGTTGGGGATCAAGCTCATGGACGCCCTCCGCACCTTCAAGGTGGAGGGTGAGTTGGTAGGCCGGACGACGGGTCCCGTCGTCACGCAGTTCGAGGTGAAGCCGGCGTCGGGCGTGAAGGTGCGGCAGATCGCGAATCTCTCCAACGACCTGGCCCTCGCGATGCGTGCCGCGTCGATCCGCATCGTCGCGCCAATTCCGGGACGCGGTGCCGTCGGCGTCGAAGTGCCGAACCCGACGCCGGAGATGGTCGCGTTCCGTGAGCTCATCGAGCACGTCGACTTTCGCACTGCGCGAGCCGCGCTGCCCATCGTGCTCGGCAAGGACCTCGAAGGGAAGCCCGTCATCGCCGATCTGGCGAAGATGCCGCATCTGCTGATCGCCGGTGCGACAGGCTCGGGAAAGTCCGTGTGCGTCAATACGATCATCACGAGCCTCGTGTACCGGCATACGCCGAAGACGCTGCGCTTCCTGATGGTCGATCCGAAGATGGTCGAGCTCTCCGTGTACAACACATTGCCGCATCTCCGCCACAAGGTCGTTACCGACAATCGCGACGCCGCCGCGGTGCTCAAGTGGGCCGTGATGGAGATGCAGGAGCGCTACGAGATTCTCGCGGCGAATGGCTGTCGCAACCTTCAGGACTTCAATCGTCGCGTGTTGGAGGAGGCGCCGCTCAAGACACCGCGGCGCAAGGACGTCGCGTTCGAGGATAGTGTGTATCGCGGCGGAATTTTGCCGTACATCGTCGTCGTGATCGACGAGATAGCGGACCTCATGATGACGGTGCAGGGCGAGGTGGAGACACCGATCGCGATGCTGGCGCAGAAGGCGCGAGCCATTGGAATTCATTTGATCCTCGCCACGCAACGGCCGTCGGTGAACGTCGTCACCGGTCTGATCAAGGCGAACTTTCCGAGCCGCATTGCCTTCCGCGTCGCCAGCCAGGTCGACAGCCGTACGATCATCGACGGGGCGGGCGCCGAGGCGCTGCTCGGCAATGGCGACATGCTGTTCATTCCGCCTGGAAAGAGCGAAGCGAGCCGGCTTCAGGGCGCGTTTCTGTCGAGTGAAGAAACCGAGCGCCTCATGGGATGGTACGAGGCGCAGCGTGACCGGCGTCGTGCCGCGCTCGCCGAAGCGGGGCTCGTGTACGAAGCGGAGATGACGCCCGACGAGCCCGACATCCTCGAGACAGTTCGCACGCGCGAGGCCGAGGCACGCGCGGCGCTGGAGGGCAGTAGTGAGGAAAGCGGCGTTCCGGAAGGCGCGCGCGATTCGCTCTTTCGCGAGGCGGCGGAGCTCTGCATCCAGAATCAGAGTGGCTCGACGTCCTTGCTGCAGCGCCGGCTTGGCATCGGCTATGGGCGCGCTGCACGCGTGATCGATCAGCTGGCGGACGCCGGCGTGCTCGATCCGAAGAGCGGGCCCAAGGGGCGGGAAGTGCGGGTCGGGCTCGAGGACCTCGATCGGATCTGTGGCGTAAGAGAGTGATCATTTGTCGTCTCAGTGTGAGAGCGCTCGTCGCGCTCGCCGCAATTTTGTTTTCATTCCGTGCCCAGGCACAGGGAACGCCGCCGGTATCCTTTCCGCCAACGGCGGTGGCGGCTGACAGCCTACCTTCGTTCGAGCGACCCAACGGAGCGTTGATGCGCCCCGGTACGCTCACTTATGCACTGTCGCTCATCAAGCCCAGCGGTGAAACTACCGCGCTCGGAATTCGCACCGTCACGGTGAGCGATGCGACACTGGGCGGGAATCCGGGCTGGCTGATCGCGGACGCGCGCACGGGCACGGTGGTGCCAACCTCCGACTCGGTATTCGTCGCGCGCGCCGATCTGATGCCCGAGCGCTGGATCGCGACGATCGGACGCTCTCAACTCGGCGCATCGTTCACGCGCGATTCGGTGTTCGGTGCGGTGCAGAGCTATCAGGGCCGCGCGTCGTTCTCACTCCCGGTGCCCGCGAACGTGCTGCTCAGCGCGGGAATGGTGGAGCGTGTGATCGAGCTGTTGCCGTTGCGTGACGGGTATCGCGCAGGGGTGTCGCTGCTCCTCGTCGACGGACTCGAGCCTCGTGTCGTGCCGGCGGAGATCATCGTCGAGCGCTCGGAGCAGGTGACGGCCGGGAATGGCGCGGTGGACGCGTGGCGCGTCGCGCTGCGCTGGGGGGCGATGGAGCAGCGGCTGTGGATCGCGCGAGACGGCACTCGCGTGGTGCGGACAGAGCAGGCGCTAACAGACGGAGTGCTCATTTCGCTGTTGCAGCCGTAGTGTCGGACAAGATCCACGGCTGAGCCTACAGCCGCGAGCTCTCTGTACGAGTTCGGTCACGAAAACCCGCGTTGCAGTGATGCGCGCTGCGTGCCAACGGTGATCGCTCCCATCGGCGCCTGCTTATCCTCAGCCCATGACAGCGGCCACGCAGGTATTGGGTGAGTTCGGAGAGCGGATCGCGGAGCGGTGGCTTCGGAGGCGGGGGTGGCGCGTGATGCAGCGCCGCTTTCGGAGCGGCCACCGCGACATCGATCTCGTCGTCGAGCACGAGGGGTTGGTGGCGTTCGTGGAGGTCAAGGCTCGGCGAGGCGATACTTTTGGCGATCCGGTTGCGGCAGTCAACTGGAAGAAGCAGAAGGAGTTAGGTCGCTCCGCCCGGGTCTGGATCGCGCGGCATGGGCGCCGAGAGGATGCGTATCGGTTCGATGTGGTCGGGGTGCTCGTGGACGGCGATCGCGTCCGGGTCCGCCACGTCGAAGACGCCTTCTCGCTGCACCTTTCGGCTTGATTTCGGGTCGCGATCTTCGTATTCTATTCGGGTATCGGTCAGGCTTCTTTTCCGGTACGCTTATGCCCGCGTGGGCCAAGGGAATCCACGACAAACGAGAGGCTGTGCAGAGAATGGCCGTGTCCACGATTGCAGAAGACAAGAAGAAGGCGCTCAACCTCGCCATCGCGCAGATCGAGAAGACCTGCGGCAAAGGCTCGATCATGCGCATGGACGCGAAGGAGAAGGTTCGCGTCGAAGCCGTGCCGACGGGCGCGATCAACCTCGACGCGGCGATCGGCGTGGGCGGGATCCCGCGCGGTCGCGTCACGGAGATCTACGGTCCGGAGGCGAGCGGCAAGACGACGCTCTGTCTCCATGTGATCGCGAATGCACAAAAGATGGGTGGCGTCGCCGCATTCATCGACGCCGAGCATGCGCTCGACATCGAGTACGCGCGAAAGCTGGGCGTGGACGTCGAGGGGCTGCTCATCTCGCAGCCCGACACTGGTGAACAGGCGCTCGAGATCTGCGAGATCCTCGTGCGCTCTGGCGCGGTGGACATTGTGGTCATCGACTCCGTCGCCGCGCTCGTCCCCAAGGCGGAAATCGAAGGGGACATGGGCGAGTCGCACATGGGTTTGCAGGCGCGCCTGATGAGTCAGGCGCTTCGCAAGCTGACCGGCTCCATTGCCCGCTCCAAGACGATCGTCATCTTCATCAACCAGCTTCGCGAGAAGATTGGCGTCATGTTCGGCAATCCGGAGACGACGACCGGCGGCAAGGCGCTCAAGTTCTATGCATCCGTCCGTCTCGACATCCGCCGAATCGGGCCGGTGAAGGAGAAGGAGGAGATCGTCGGGTCGCACGTCCGCGTGAAGGTCGTGAAGAACAAGGTCGCCCCGCCGTTCAAGCAGGCCGAGTTCGACATCATGTACTCCGAGGGGATCAGCCACACCTCCCTTCTGGTGGACATTGGTGCGGAGTCCGGGATCATCGAGAAGTCGGGGGCCTGGTACAGCTACAACGGTCAGAAGATCGGCCAGGGCCGCGAGAACGCGAAGATGTATCTGAAGGACAATCCGGTGATTCTTGCCGAGATCGAGGAAAAGGTGAAGGTTGTGCTTGGCATCGGCGCGGACCAGACTGTTGTGGGGGGGGAGCCGGACGACGCCGAATAGGGTAGCTTTCGGGGCGGGCGTGTTCGGGTACTGGTATCGCAAATGCGAGCCAAAAGTGGTACACTGCCGATGGAACAGCGACGGTGTTCCAGTGGTACGTTAGGTGTATAAGGAGCCGAGGAGTCGTTCTCTGGAATCGATGGGGCCCGGAATCCCCAGCGTGACAGGGCACGCTCCTCGGTTTCTTATGTCATATGCTAAAGACATGATCAACAATGTGTTATCTCATGTCTGCTAAAGTCCTTTCGATGGGCGTCGACACCGCATCGCGTCCAGCATTGTTGTCCACATTGCAGGCGCCGCGATTGTCCATCTTGATAAGTTTTTGCGCGCCATGTCTGTGATATCGGGGATCGTGCCCACACCGCGGCATCCGGGACGATTCGAGATTCTGGTTGACGGGACCAGGTCCGCGACGCTCTCGCTCGACGCGATCGAGCGGCTGCAACTCAGCGTGGGACGTGACGTCGCGGGCCTCGAGGACCGGATCGCGATCGAGGCGGCGCAGCTCGAGGTCTACGATCGCGCGCTCAACATGCTCGCCTTTCGCGCGCGATCATGCGCGGAGCTGGCGCGAGCACTTGTGCGCAAGGGCGCGGACCGTCCGATCGTCGATCGCGCGATCGCTCGGCTCCAGGAGCAGGGACTTCTCGACGACGCCGCGTTTGCGCAGTCGTTCATCCGCGCGAAGGTCCTCGGTGCGAACCTGTCCCGCCGCCGAGTGCAGCAGCACCTTGCGCGCAAAGGCGTCGCGCGTGAGGTGAGCGACGCGGCGATCGAGGTCGTGTTCGAGGACGAGGGGGTCGATCAGCGCGAGATGGTCGAGACTGCGGCGCGCAAGAAGCTGCGATCGCTGGCCAAGCAGGAGCCGGTCGTGCGGCGGCGGCGCCTGTACGCGTTCCTTGCTCGGCGCGGCTACGACGGAGACGATATTCGTCGCGCGATGGCGGCGGTGGGCGAGGAGCTCACGTCGCACGAGCAAGTAGGCTTGGAGGAATAGTGGAGGTCCAGCGCGTTCGACCTATATTTCGCGGTCTATGCGCGCCTCCGAGATCCGCTCCCGTTTCCTCGCCTATTTCGCTCAGCAGCAGCACGTCGTCCGCCCGAGCGCTTCGCTCGTGCCCGCGGACGATCCCACGCTGCTCTTCGTCAACGCGGGGATGGTGCCGTTCAAGAAAGTCTTCCTCGGCATGGAGGATGCGCCGGACGGCAAGCGTCGGGCGACCACGGCGCAGAAGTGCGTGCGGGCCGGCGGCAAGCACAACGATCTCGAGCAGGTGGGGCACACCGCCCGTCACCACACCTTCTTCGAGATGCTCGGCAATTTCTCCTTTGGCGACTACTTCAAGCGCGATGCGATCCGCTTTGCGTGGGAGTTGCTGACGGGAGCGGATCATCTCGCGATCGATCCATCGCTGCTGCGCGTGAGCGTGCACTACAGCGACGACGAAGCGTTCGCGCTCTGGCAGGAGATTGCGGGGATTCCCGCCGAGCGTATCTATCGGCTTGGCGACGCGGACAACTTCTGGCAGATGGCGGACACCGGGCCCTGCGGCCCGTGTACGGAGATCTACGTCGATCTGGCGAAGGTTGCGTCGGACTTTCGGTTTCCCGACGGTGCATCTGGCGAGTGGACCGACCTCACGCGCGAGAATTTTTCCAAGGACGCGTTCGTCGAAGGTGCCGAGTGGGGCCGCTTTCTCGAGATCTGGAACCTCGTGTTCATGCAGTTCGACCGGCACGCGGACGGGACGCTCGTTCCCCTGCCAAAACCGTCGGTGGATACTGGCGCGGGGCTCGAGCGCATCGCCGCCGTGAAGCAGGGCATGACGAACAATTTTCATACGGACATTTTCGCGCCGCTGATCAGGACGGTCGAGAAGACGGTCGGATTCGGCTACTGGGGTCGCGAGAGCGATGAGCACCGGACGGGCGTAAAGATCGCCGGCGGGAAGGTCGGTGCCGACGTCGTCCAGAATGCCGTGGAGCCGGCGTCGTTTCGTGTCATCGCCGACCACGCCCGCGCCGTCGCCTTCCTGCTTGCGGACGGCGTCTTTCCGAGCAACGAGGGCCGGGGCTACGTCCTTCGCCGCATCCTCCGTCGCGCGGTTCGGCACGCCTATCTGCTCGGCCGTCGCGAGCCGACGCTCGTGCACGTCGTGCAGACGGTCATCGACACGATGGGCGACGCCTATCCGGAACTGCGGACGCGTGCCGAGCATCTGCTGCAGACGACGCGCGTCGAGGAGCAGGCCTTCCTCGCGACGATCGAGGGGGGCTTGTCGCGCTTCGAGCAGCTTGCGCCGCTGCACACCACGCAAGGCGGCGCCGTGGTCCGCGGCACCATCAGCGGCGAAGACGCCTTCCGCCTGTACGACACCTTCGGCTTCCCGATCGATCTCACCGAGCTGATGGCGCACGAGCGGGGCTACACCGTCGACATTCCAGGCTTCGAGGCGGCGCTCCTCGAGCAGCGCACCAGGTCGAAGGACGAACGCAAGTCGCGCAAGCTCGGCGTCATGGCCGACGCGCTCGATGAGCTGTCCTCTTGGGAGCGTCCGGCGACGGTCGGCGCGGTTGCGTCGCGATTCGTCGGCTACGATACGATCGAGATTCAAACCGAAGTCGTCGCCTTGCGTCGCCTCGAGGGCGGGGGGGATCGCGTCGCCATTCTGTTGCGCGAATCACCGTTTTATGCCGAGTCGGGCGGCCAGATCTCGGATGACGGGGAGATTGTTGGCGAGGGGTGGCACATCGACGTCGACGGCGTCCGGAAAGTGGAAGGACGCTCGGCGGCGCTGGGACGCCTCAGTGGCGAGTTCCATTGGGGTCCGGTCACGGCACGCGTACCGAACGACCGTCGAAAGGATACGGAGCGCAATCATACGGCGACGCATCTGATGCATGCGGCGCTACGGCAGGTGCTGGGGGACGCGGTGCATCAGGCCGGATCGCTCGTCGCGCCAGACCGACTGCGGTTCGACTTCACGCATCACGGGCCGGTGAGGGCGGAGAAGCTCGCCGACGTCGAAGCGATTGTGAATCGCGAGATCTGGCGCGCAACGCCGGTGTCGTGCAACGAGATGCCATATCCCGAGGCGAGATTGAAGGGCGCGATGGCCCTGTTCGGCGAGAAGTACGGCGACGTCGTGCGCGTCGTGGACGTGCCGGGCTTCTCGATGGAGCTGTGTGGCGGCACTCATGTGCGAAACACGAGCGAGATCGGATTGTTCGTGATTCTCAATGAGACGGGAGTCGCGAGTGGTGTGCGCCGGATCGAGGCGCTGACCGGGCCTGGCGCATTCGCGCAGCTTCGCGAGCAGGAGCACGCGCTGTCGCGCGTTGCCGAGCTGGTGAAGTCGCCGGTGAGCGCCGTCGAACGGCGCGTCCAGCAATTGCTCGAGGAGCGGCGCACACTGGAGAAGAAGCTGGATGAGGCGATGCGTGGCGGCGGCGACGAGCTGCAGCGCCTGCTCGCGGCGGCGCAGCCGCTCGGAGAAAACGGTGCGCGGCTCGCCTTCGGCGAAGTGACCGTCGGCGACGTCAAAGCGCTCCAGGCGATGGGCGATGCGCTGCGCGAGCAGATCAAGAGCGGCGTCGGTCTGCTTGCCACTCGACTCGAGGATGGAAAGGGCTCGCTCATCGCCGTCGTCACCGACGACCTGCGCGAGAAGGGCGTGCGCGCCGATGTGATCGTGCGTGAGCTCGCGACCGTCGTCGGGGGTCGAGGCGGCGGAAAGCCGCACATGGCACAGGCGGGCATCCCCGATGCGTCGCGCCTCGGCGAGGCGCTGGCGCAGGCGCAGCGGGTTGTCTCGGCACTCGTGGCTGGCGCGTGACGGTAGGCGAGTGGCTCCGCTCGCGCTCGCCGCGACCGCCCGCCGCGCTGTCGGCGCGGCTCGATGCGGTGCTGGTGGAGTCACTCGGCGAATCGGCAGATCGCGTTCCCGACGTCTTTCTCGCCGTGGGCGAACGGCTCGTCGCGGAGATGCTGCGAAACGACAGCACGTCGCGCGATTCGGCGCTCGATCTGCTCACCGCCGACGCCCTGTTGACGTACGCCTTCGAGGCGGCTGGCGGTGACGTCTCCACGATCGACGGGCGTGCCGCCGAGGCGATGACGCGTATCGCGGCGCTCGGCGACGCCGACCTCGCGCGCGCATGATCGACATCCACTCGCATCAGACATGACATCGCCCTTCACATCTGCACTTCGCGAGCTTGCCGCCACCGCCGAGCGTGTCGCGATGGAGCTCGGCCCCGACATGGACCGGGCACTCGAAATGGTGCAGTCCGCGGTGAGTCGCGGAGGCACGCTTTTCTTCTGCGGCAATGGCGGTAGCGCGGCCGACGCGCAGCACATGGCGACGGAATACGTGGTCCGGTACATGAGAAAGCGCCGCGCCTATCCGGCGATTGCGCTCACGACCGATACGTCTCTGCTCACTGCTGCGGGCAATGACATCGGATTCGAGAACGTCTTCGCCCGCCAGATCGAGGCGCTCGCGAAGCCTGGCGATCTGCTGATCATCCACTCGACGAGCGGCAACTCGCCGAACGTGCTGCGAGCCGCCGAGACGGCGCGCCAGCAGGGTGTGCAGGTGCTGGCATTCACCGCGAGAGACGGAGGGGCGCTGCGCGCGCTTGCGGACCACAACGTCATTATCCCCACCGAGCGCACCGACCGTGCGCAGGAACTGCATATCTGCATCGAGCACATCATCTGCGATCTCGTGGAGCAAACGCTGTGATCGACCTTCGTGGGCGCCGCGCGCTGATCACGGGAGGCTCGCGCGGAATCGGCGCCGCGACGGCCCGCCTCCTCGCGCGTGCTGGCGCGGACGTCATGATCGGCTATCGCTCGCGCACTGCCGACGCGGAGGGCGTCGTCGCGGAACTGCGCGCCCTGGGCGTGCGGGCGTCGTCGCGCGCGGCGGACATCGCGACGCGCGAGGGCGCGGACGCGCTCGTCGCCGCCACTGTGAGCGAGCTGGGAGGGCTCGATCTGTTCGTCGCCAATGCGGGCGTATGGCCGGTCGAGGAGACCGGCGTCGCCGACATGGAGGACGAGCGCTGGTCGAACACGATGCGCGAGAATGTGGACTCCGTATTCTATACGACTCGCGCCGCCGCACGGGTCATCACAAACGGTGGACGGATCGTGCTCGTGTCCAGCACTGCGGGCCAGCGTGGCGAAGCGTTTCACGCCGACTACGGCGCGAGCAAGGGCGCGGTGATCTCCTTCACGAAGTCGCTGGCGGTGGAGCTCGCGCCGCGCGGCGTGACGGTGAATTCGGTGGCGCCGGGATGGGTGGACACCGAGATGGTGGCGGGCGCGATGGCGGCCGAGGGCCGGGACCGCATCAATCGGGGCATTCCGCTTGGCCGCGTGGCATCGGCGGATGATATCGCGGGCCCAATCGTCTTCCTCTGTTCGCCTCTCGCGCGGCACATCACGGGGGAAATTCTGAACGTGAACGGTGGCAGCGTTCTCTGCGGATGATCGTCCTTCTCTTTACCGGCGGCACGATCTCGATGAAGCACGATCCGTCAATGGACGGCGCCGTGCCGGCTCTCACTGGCCAGGAGATCGTGCACGCGACTCGCGGGCTCGCCGATGTGGCCGACGTCGAGATCGATGAGTGGGGGATGTTTCCCGGCCCACACATGACGGTCGAGCGCATGTGGGCCCTGCGGAATCGTGTACGCGAGCATCTCGCGCGGCCCGAGGTGGACGGCGTCGTGGTGACGCACGGCACGGATGCGCTCGAGGAGAGTGCCTACATGGTCGGGCGGTCGATCGCATCGGAGAAGCCGGTGGTGTTCACCGGCGCGATGCGATCGGCGAGCGACATCGGTTGGGACGGGCCGTCGAATCTGCTCGATGCGGCGCGCGTCGCGGCGAGTCCGCAGTCGCGTGGCAAGGGCACGCTCGTCTGCCTCGGCGAGCGAATACACAGCGCGCTCGAGGTGACGAAGACGCACACCGAAGCTCGCGATGCGTTCGAGAGTCCGAGCCTCGGCGCGCTCGGCGAGGTGGACGAAGGGATCGTGAGCTATCGTCGCGCGCTGCTGATCATGCCCGAGCCGCTCGATCCGCCGCAGCCCGCCGAGCCGGTGGACATCGTGCAGGTCTGGGCCGGCGCCGATGCGCGGCTGCTCGACTGCTCGCGCGCGAGCGGAGCGAAGGCCGTCGTCGTCGCGGCGATGGGCCGCGGCAACGTTCCGCCAGCGACGTTCGATGGAGTCGTACGCTGGGTGAAATCGGGGCGCCCGATCGTCATCACCTCACGCGCGCTGCGTGGCAGCGTGGGGCCCACGTATGGCTACCCCGGCGGCGGCCGACGCGTGCTCGAGGCCGGGGCGATCTTTGCGTACGGGAAGCGGCCGGGCCAGGCGCGTATCGACGTGATGCTGGCGCTCGGGGCAGGGATGAGCGGAACGGAGATTCGGGAGTTGCTCGCCAGATAACACACACACACTCTCCGAGTTCAGAGTTTTGAGTGGGAGAGTTTTACTTCAGTGATTAGTTGAAGTTCTCGAGTTTGGCGTCGGTCGTAGCTCCGTGTGGCGTATGGACTGGCTCGGCACGGGGCTGATTCGGAACGGAGTGACGTCGTTCAACGGCGTTTTCATCGATGCTGATCGTGACGCGCTTGATCAGGCCGGAGAGCATGCGACGAATCTCTACGACCTGCTCGGCGAGTCGGTCGTATCTCGCCGGATCGAGCAGGTTGGTGTCTCGAGCTACGAGTAGGTGATACTCGGCCTCGGCGGCGGAGCCCAGCGCGATCACGAGAAAGCGACGGAGTTCGGGCTGCGAATCCTTCGCTGTTCCTTCAACAATGTTCGCGGAGAGAGAGCGCGGCTCTCCGTAACTGTGTAGCGAGCGCGACTCCGCTGCGGCGCGGCATGGTGTCACACACCTGATGCACCTCGACCGCGAAGGCATGCGCTTTCACCCATACGTTGAGCTTCCGGTAGTCTTGCATGGACGCAAGGAAGCCTGCAAAACATAAACGGCGTCACCGTAGTGACGCCGTTCGTATCGAAAGAGCCCCGTGTTACGCAGGCATTCGCGCGCGAGGAGCAACGACGATCTCTGAACTCGAGAACGTCAACTATTCACTGTAGTAGAACTCCCCCACTCAAAACTCAAAACTCGGAACTCAAGCAGGCTCCCAGCGCTGGAAGCATCGCCATCCAAACTCGCGTGCCGCCCGGGCCTGATCCCAGGACCCAAAGCAATCCCTCCACCCCTCCTGCTCGGCCTTCCACGAGCAGCACCACAAGAAGCTGAAGCGATGCTCGGCATTGTCCTCCGTGATCGCCACCAGCTCGCCGCTGAAATCCGAGCAGCCGGAGCGGCCTTTGAGCTTCACCCGAGTAACGGGTAACGTGGGATGCGCGTGAAAAAGCTGCGTCAGCACCCGCTCCACCTTCACCCTCGGCGCGTACCCTTCGACCTCGATGCGGCTCGCGTCGGCTCCGCGAACGAACTCCAGTACGTCTCGCTTGAATTCCGGGTGGGCGGCGGCGGCGGCGAGATATGGGAGTAGATTGGGCATCGGTGGGGTGCGGTGGCGTGGAGATGCGACGTACGTAATATGCTACAAACGTTTCGCTCTGCCAACCCTATGGGACTTCAAATCTTCCGTTGGGTGGCCTAAGCTCAAGTCTGTGTCTTGATTGTTGGCTCGAATCCTCCATATGCACCGTCTCCGCCCAACGCCAAGCGTGCTCGACATCGCGCGCCGCCTCGAAAGGGCGGGGTTCGAGGCGTGGTGCGTGGGAGGCGCGATTCGCGACGCCTTCCTTGGCGGCGAGCCGCTGGACTGGGACGTCGCCACACCCGCGACCCCGGCGCAGGTCCGCGACCTGTTCGGCCGGAAGCGGACTATCCCCATCGGCATCGAGTTCGGGACGGTGAGCGTGCTCGACGAGTCCGGAGTCCCGCACGAGGTCACAACCTTTCGGCGAGACGTGCGCACCGACGGTCGTCACGCCGAGGTGGAGTTCGGGGCCAGCCTGGACGACGATCTCGCCCGCCGCGACTTCACGATCAATGCGATCGCTTTCCGTCCCGCGACGGGCGAGTTGCGTGACCCGTTCGGCGGCCAGCGCGACCTGGCTGCTCGCGTCGTGCGCGCGGTTGGCGACCCCGATCAGCGCATGCGCGAGGATCGGCTCCGCGCGCTACGGGCCATTCGCTTCGCCGCTCGCTACCGGTTCGCCATCGAGCCGGCAACACTGTCGGCCCTCTATAACTCGGCGCCGCACCTGACGAGGCTCTCGGCAGAGCGGGTTCAGCAGGAGCTCGTGAAGACGATGGAGCAGGTGGAGAAGCCGGCCGAGGCCTTTCGTCTCTGGAGAGACACCGGCGCTCTCGCCGTGCTCATTCCATCGCTGAGCGGCCTCGACGATATCGCCCTGGCGACGCTCGACCATCTCGCGCGCGATGGTACCGCCGGACGCGCACTTCCCCAGCGTACTTCCAACAGAGTCGCCGCGCTCTTTCTCGACGTCGCGCCGTTGCGGGTGCGCGAGGCGATGACGACGCTTCGATTCTCCAGGCACGAGACCAACTGGGCAGCGGCAATCGTGGAGCGCTGGATCGCCGTCGGCCCAGCGATCACTGTGGGTCTCGAAGCAGGCACGCCGACCGACGTGGACGTTCGTCGTTGGCTCGGACGCATCGGCCGTCTTTACGCCGGCGGCTTTCTGCGTGTGGCCGAGGCGCGCTGGTGCGCACGGCGAGCGGCAGGGAAGTCCGCGCCTGCCGCCGCGGCGGTGCGCTCTCTGCACAAACGATTGGCTCGCGCACGGTTCTCGGCCGCGATCGAGATCGGAGATCTCGCGATCGGCGGCGACGAGTTGCGCGCCGCGGGCATCCCTGCCGGGCCGATCTATGCTAAGATTCTCCACGCGCTGCTGGAGCGTGTGCTGGAGGCTCCGGCACGGAACACGCCTGAGGCGCTCCTTGCCGAGCTGCCGCGGGTCATCGCGGCGATCGAGGCAGGCGCGGTTACTTCGCCCAAGCACTAGAGACGCATGCTATTCCGTGGGAAACAGCCTGAGGCATCGATCTGGCGCCGGTTCCGCGCCAGCAGCGATGGATTCACCTTTACCGAAGCAGATGGCGTCTTCACGGCGCACATCGTCGCCAATGCCGAGCGCGTCGTCGATCTGTTCTGGACGCTCACGGATCTACTGGGTCCGGCGATCGACCTCCACATCGATGATCTGCGCAGCGGACGTAGCTGGCATGGCGAGTCGCTGCCCCTGCCCGATGTGCGCGATTCGATGGCTCGGCTCCGCCTGCTGCTCGCGCGCTACGGCGGAATTCAGATCAGCATCTACACCTCCGAGGATCAGCTCTCGCTCAACGAGCACCTCGAGCTGTTCATCTACTCCAAGTCGGACAAGTGGTTGTATCTCCTCGAGGGGCGTGGCCTGGAAGAGATGCCGCAGGTGCAGACGAAGAGCTGGAAGATCAAGCGGCAGGTATTTCCCGCCGCGCCGGATCTGGTGAACGCCCTCGCGAGCGCCGCAGAGCGTCTCGGACTGGCGCGCGCGTGACCGGAACCCGCGAGGCGGGCACTCGGATACATCGCTCGTGACGACCAATAATCTCGTTTACGCTGTTGGTGCTGCCTCCGCGAATCTCGTGGGAGCGGCCCTCGTGGTGGGCCGTCGGCACTGGAGCACGCGCGCGCTCGACGTGATGCTCGCCTTCGCCGCCGGGTTCATGATCAGCGTCGCGATGATCGACCTCCTGCCCGAGGCGCTCGCTCGCGGCGGGCGCGTCGCCGCTGTCGTGGCGCTTGGCGGATACCTCGCCGTGCACATCACGCAGCACGTGATCGGCACGCACTTCCACTTCGGCGAGGAGACGCATCTTGTGAGCGAGGCTGTGAGCGTCGCCGCGCTCGTGGGCTTGTTGCTCCACACCTTCGTCGACGGCGTGGCGGTGGCGAGTGGGTTCGGCATCGGTGGCGCGGTCGGTGCGCTGGTGTTCACTGCCGTGATTCTGCACAAGGTGCCCGAAGGGCTCGCCATCTCGTCGCTCTTCCTCGCCGCCGGGCAGGGGAGGGGCCGCGCCTTTCTCGCCGCCTGCGCGCTCGGCGTCGCGACGATCCTCGGCGTGGTGCTCACCGATTCCATTGGCGCACTGCGTGAACACGGTCTGGCGCTCTCGGCCGGCGTGACGCTCTACGTCGGGATGTCGAACCTGGTGCCGGAGTTTCGCGCGCGCGGCGGCTGGCAGCTCCCCATCGCCTTCGTCGCCGGCACGGGGACGTACTTCATCGCGCGAACGCTGGCGGGAGCCTAGGTGATGGCCGATCGTCGCGGGTCGCGGGCGAGAACCGGTGGACCGTCGCTATTCGCGGCGGCCGCTCCGCCGCAGCCGCTTGCCGCGCGAATGCGCCCGCGCACCCTCGACGAGTTCGCCGGCCAACGGCATCTGCTCGCGCCCGGCAAGCCGCTGCGCGAGAGCATCGAGAAGGGCACGGTGACGTCGATGGTCTTCTGGGGCCCGCCGGGCACCGGCAAGACGACGCTCGCCCGATTGATCGCCGGCTACACCGATCGCGAGTTCGTCCCCTTCAGCGCCGTGACGGAAGGCGTGCCGCGCGTTCGCGAAATCGTGCGCGATGCGGAGGAGCGGCTCGAGACGGGACGCGGGACGATTCTCTTCGCCGACGAGATTCACCGCTTCAACAAGGCGCAGCAGGATGCATTTCTTCCGCATGTCGAGGCGGGAACGATCACCCTCATTGGCGCGACGACGGAGAATCCGAGCTTCGAGATCAATGGCGCGCTGCTCTCGCGCGTTCGGGTGTTCGTGCTCAAACCGCTGTCGACGGACGAGATCGCCGGCGTCATCCGAAGCGCGCTCGCCGACGCGGAGCGCGGACTGGGTGCGCTCGGATTGGCTGTCGACGACGACGCCGTGGCCCTGCTCGCGCGCGAGGCCGATGGTGACGCGCGTCGCGCACTCACGATTCTCGAAGCGGCGGCGCAGCACGTTGGCACGGGCGGGAAGATCGACGTGCAGGCCGTGCGAGACGCGGCACAGCTCCGCTTCTCACGCTACGACAAGGGCGGGGAGGAGACGTACAACATCCTCAGCGCCTTTCACAAATCGCTGCGCGGCAGTGATCCGCAGGCCGCACTGTACTGGATGGCGCGCATGATCGAAGGGGGCCAGGATCCGATGGTCATCTTCCGGCGCGCGATCGCGATGGCGGCGGAGGACATCGGGCTCGCCGATCCAGAGGCGCTCAAGCTGGCGGTCGCCGCACGTGATGCGTATCACATGCTGGGTGCGCCGGAGGGCTATCTGCCCATGTCGCAGATGGTCATCTACCTGGCGACGGCGCCAAAGTCGAACTCGAGCAAGGTTGCGCTCTCGGCGGCCATGGAGGCCGCGCGCGCGCACCCCGCCGAGGGAGTGCCACTGGCGATCAGGAATGCGCCCACCGAGCTGATGAAGGAACTGGGGTACAGCGAGGGGTATCAGTACGCGCATGCCGTCCCGGAGGCATACATCCCGCAGGAGTACCTTCCTGATGCGCTGGTCGGCTCGACGTTTTACGCGCCGGGTCCGTTCGGTTTCGAAAAGGAGATCGCGAAACGGTTGGCGTGGTGGGAGGAGCTGCGGCGGCGTGGGCAGGGCAAGGGGGACGCCGGCCACAATGGGCATACACGAACGGAGGAGTGAGTCATGCGTCGTCTCATGTTGGGTGCGGCAACCGCCGCAATCGCAGTCGTGGCCGGGTGCAGCGCGCTCGGGAAGCAGGCGTTTCAGCAGCCCATCGTGCACCTGCAGGACGTGCGGGTCAATGGAGTGGGGCTCACCGGCGGGAACCTCGACGTGAAGCTCAGCGTCTACAACCCGAACGGCTATCGCATGGACGCCACGCGGATGACGTACAACGTCATGGTCGGCGACAGCGTGCGCTTCGCGACGGGTACGGTGGACAGCCGCTTCACCGTGAACTCCAACGACTCGAGCGTCGTGACGGTGCCGGTCAGCTTCACCTACCTCGGAATCGGAGCCGCGGGCCGGCAGCTGCTGAACACCGGTGGCGTGAACTATCATGTCAACGGTGACGTCACGGTGGGCACGGTGGTCGGTAACTTCACCGTTCCCTACTCGGCCATCGGGCGCTTCAATGCCCTCACCGGCGCATCGCGCCAATAAGAGGGCTCCAGCATCTCGCGAATCCTGATCAACGTCACGCCGCCCACCGAGCGAGCGCTTCTCATAGGCGCTCCGCTCAAGCGGGCCGGTGCACGCAAATCGCTCGAAGAACATCTCAACGAGCTCGAGCGGCTGGCGGATACGGCGGGCGCGGAAGTCGTCGGCGTGCTCACGCAACAGCTCGACCGCCCGCACCCCGGGACCTACCTCGGCAAGGGAAAGATCGACGAGCTCAAGACGATGGTGAGCGAGCGCAACGTCTCGCTCATCATCTTCGACGACGAGCTGTCTCCCAGTCAGGGCAAGAACATCGAGGACATGGTCGGAACCCGCGTCGTCGATCGCGCGGAACTCATCCTCGACATCTTCGCGACGCGCGCGCGCTCGAGCGAGGCGAAGATGCAAGTGGAGCTCGCGCAGCTCGAGTACACACTGCCGCGCCTCACGCGCATGTGGACCCACCTCGAGAAATTCCGCGGAGGCATTGGCGTGCGCGGTCCGGGTGAAACCCAGCTCGAGACCGATCGACGTTTGATCAATCATCGCATCAAGCTGCTCAAGGAGCGGCTCGCGCACGTACAGCAGAACCGCGCCGTGCAGCGACAGAGTCGCGCGTCGTCGTTCAAGGCGTCGATTGTCGGCTACACGAACGCGGGCAAATCGTCGATCCTGCGCGGCATGACCGGCGCGGACGACGTGCACGTCGAGGATAGACTGTTCGCGACGCTCGACCCGCTCACGCGAGAGGTCGACCTCGGCGATAATGCGCAGGTGCTGCTCACCGACACCGTCGGCTTCATTCGCAAGCTCCCCCACCACCTCGTCGCGAGCTTCCGCGCCACGCTCGAGGAGACGCGCGATGCGGATCTGCTGCTGCACGTGGTGGACGCGAGTCATCCGCTCTGGGAAGAGCAGCGCCTCGTCGTCGATCAGGTGCTCACGGAGCTCGACATCACCGAGCAGCCGGTGCTCCTCGTCTTCAACAAGATGGACCTGCTGAGCGAGGAAGATTCGCTCGCCCTCCAGGAGCGCGTCACCGCCCTGGTGCCCAACGCGATCTTCGTCAGCACCGAGGCCGAGCACGGCCTCGATCCGCTTCGCCGTGCGCTCAAGATGGCGATGCGCGCGATGCGCCCCGTGGCTCAAGTGCGTCTGAGCCCCCGCGACGGTAAACATCTCGCGGAGATCCATCAGCACGGGGAAGTGCTGGAACAACGTTCAGAAGGCGTTGACCTCGTCGTGACGGCGAGACTGACGGAGCGGTTGCGAGGGAGACTGGAAGGGGCGGGAGTCGCTGTCAAGAGCGTGTAAATCGGCTACAAACCAGGAAGGAATAACTCCCCCACTCTCCACAGTTCTCGGTTCTGAGTGGGGGAGTTTTCCGGCAGTTGATAGTTGAAGTCGTCGAGTTGAGAGAGCGTCGCTGATCCCAATGGAGTAAGGTCATCCCGGTGCGGCACACGTTCGATACGAAACGGCGGCACCGACGCCATTGTCTGTTCCGCCGTTCTGTTTCCCAAGCCCCCGTCAGAGAGGAATTTTACGCCACGGCAGTCTGCGACCCACGCATAACTGAGTCAACTTCAACTATTAACTGCAGGAAAACTCCCCCACTCCCCTACTCTCAACTGTTCTCGGTTCTGCGCGGGTGAGCTTGTTGGCTGTCGTTCAGCCCAAAATCTGCTGGTGCAATTCCGATCCAGTGCCGGAGTGATCGCACAAAATCGTACCTGAACTCAAAACCCATACGGATAAGTTCGGCCGGAACGATGTGGGTTGACTGGGCCGCCTTGCGTACCCGCACCGGGTGCACCGCACTGCGGCCGCGGGTCAGCAATTGAATCGCATGGGCGGCGGCGACCAGGAGGCTTTCCGGGACGCGGAGCGGCGGCCGCTTGATGGAGAGAACCGATCGCACCTGCCTGGTCAGGCCCTGAAGCGACTCGGTTTCTCGTTCGACATAGTTGTAGCACACGTACGGTTCGCGTCGGCTGAGCATGAATTCCATGCTGTCGATCAAGCCGAATATGTACGCGTAGCTCTTGAACACCTGTCCGTCGCCGGGCAGCAGAAACGTCCCTTTCTGCAAAGCATGGATCATGCGCAGGATGTTGCCGGGATCGCCCGGACCATAGACGACACCTGGACGGACAATGATGAGCCGGCGCCCCGATTCGCGCTGCTGCCACGCCTCGTGGATCAGCTCAGCGCAAAGCTTGGAGATGCCGTACGCGGAGTCTGGATACGTCGGTGTGGCCTCGTCGGTGGGGCGCGCTTTCTTGCCGTAGACCGAGATACTGCTCGCGAACAGTAGATTCTGGCAGCCGATCCGCTCGGCGTATGCGGAGACATGCCGCGCCCCAGGAATGTTGGTATCGAAGTACTCGTTGTAGGCATGGCCCGGCTCGCGATGCACGGCGGCGAAATTGAATATCCAATCAGCCTGGGCGTCGCCGATTTGTGTCGCGATCGGCTGGCGAACGTCGCAGTGCACGAATTCGATGCCCGGCTCCAACGCCGCGGTAGGGGGCTTGAGATCGGCGAGCACGATTCGATCGAACAGCTCGCCCTGGCGAAGCCGCGACGCCAGCCTGCCACCGATGTACCCGGTGCCTCCAAAAATGATGGAAGTTCGGAGCGTGCTCACGCTCGCACCGCGATCGCACCGCCACCGCCGAACGTGAGCACGGGCTTGCCACTCGCATTGGCTTCAACCGCCGCGATGCTAAAGTCCTCCAGACCGGGACACACAAACGTCAAGGCGTTTTTCATGTAGTCGATGACGACGATCAGGCGGCGGCCGTTCGCCGTGAGCGCCTCGACGGCGAGATCGATCCGCTTGTAGCCGACGAGGCGCGACGCAATCAGATAATAGTCGGCGTGCGCCGCGAATGGCTCGAACTTGTCAACTCGTGCTGGCTGGTAGATCACGACTGTTCCGCCGTTCTGTTTCCCAATGGCCCCGTCAGAGAGGGATTTTACGCCACGGCAGTCTGCGACCCACGCATAACTCAAAAACTTGCACTATTAACTGCAGGAAAACTCCCCCACTTCCCCCACTCTCAACTGCTCTCGGCTTTCAGTGGGTTGTGCCCGGCGCTAGCTTCTCCGAGTGCCGACCCTGATCTCGCTCCGCGTCTGCCTCGCGCTCGCTTTCGCTCTCATGTGCTGTGGTGCGACCGTCGCGCACGCGCAGGGGACCGCCCTCGTTCCGCCCAGCGATCTCGCGTACGCCGACATCGACCGCCTCAATGAGCTGGGCCTTCTCGACTCACTGATCGTCGGCCAGCGTCCGTACTCGCGGCGCGAGATCGCTCGGATCGCCCGCGCTGCGGACGCCCGACTCTCGGTGGACTCTGCCGCCGGCGACGAGCCCCTGCGGCGCGCTCGTGACATCGTCTCTCGCCTGGTCGCGCGCTTCGCGCCGGCCGGCGCCGGCTTCCCAGCTCGAGACTTCACCGACGGCCTTGCGGATGCGGGGAGCCTCTCCATCAACGCGACGAGTGCCGAGCGGCGGGCTCTCGTTGGCGAGGGGCGTGCGACCGAGGCGACGATCGATCCGCTCGCCGAGCGACGGCTCGGCCGTCCGGCGCTGCGCGGACAGAGCGGCGATCTCGAGATCGCGCAGCGCTTCGAGCCGACCTCGTGGCTCGCCTTCGCGGCCAGGGAACGCGTCGAGCTTCGGCATCCGTCGGATGCGAGCGTAAGCGCCACCGATGGCGAGGTGCTCCGCGGATCGATGCGGGCGCGTTACGCGAACCTCGCGTTCATGGTGGGCCGCGAGCAGCTCGCGTGGGCGCAACACGTCGGCGACGGCTTGTTCATCGCCTCTGACGCGCCCGCGCTCGATCAGGTCTCGCTCGCCTCGGACGCGCCGTTCAGCCTCCCGGGCCTCCTGCGCGCACTCGGCCCGACTAGCGCCACCCTCGTCGTCGCGAACCTCGGCCGGAGCAACGCGCGGGCGTACTCGACCCTCCTCGCGTACAAGGTCAGCGTGCGCCCCACGAGCACGGTGGAGATCGGCGGGACCTTCATGAACCACTTCGGCGGGGTCGGCTCGCGCGGTGCGAGTAAGCTCGACCGGCTGGTGGACTTTCTCCCCTTCATCGACGTCTTCCGCAAGCACAACTACACGGACACCACGCGGACGCTCGATGTGGAATCGGACAAGCTGCTCGGCGTGGACGGTCGCGTGCGCATCGCCGCGCTTGGTGGGGTGATCGTCGCCGGCGAACTGCTGGCCGACGACATCGACGCCCATCGGCTGCGCACGATGCTTACCTGGGATGGCTCGCAAACGGTGCGCCTCGTGTTCCCCGATCTCGTGACGTCCGCCCTTTCGCTCGAGCTCAATGCCAAGCACACCGGCATTCGAACGTACACGCACAACGGGCAGATGGCCAACGGAATCACGACGCGCGGACGACTCATCGGCGACGAGCTCGGCCCCGACGCAAAACAGTTCGGCGCGACGCTGTCGTGGATGCCTGACGCGTCGCGAACCTTCGCGCTCACCGGATACTCCGCGATCTACAGCAAAGTCGACTACGCCCCGACCGACGTCTCCGGCGTGCTCAAAATGCCCAAAGCCCGCGTCTACCCCAATGAGCTTCGCGACGCGATAGTAGCGTCGGTCGTGGTGCGGCGGGGTGAGCTGCTGTCCCTGCGCGCGCGAGCGGGCGCCGAGCGCACGCGGAATTACGCGTTCGACGGCGGCCGTCGTGAGGACTACGTGGCGTCGCTCGCGCTGCAGTTCGCGCGCTGACCTGGCACATCGTGCGTGTGGCGCTCGTGTCCGACTGGTTCCTCCCGCGCCAGGGCGGAATCGAATTGCATCTGCGGGACCTCGCGTTGGCCTTGCGGGCGCGCGGTGTGGACGCGCGCCTCGTCACACCCACCCGCGGCAGCGATGTGGTGGATGGCGTGCCGGTGCACCGTCTCCCGGTCGCGCTTGCGCCCGGCTTCGGCTTCGCGATCTCGCCGCGACTCGTCTCGGCGATCGGCGATCTGCTCGACCGCGAGCGCTTCGACGTCGTGCATGCGCACGCGAGCGTGATCTCGCCGGCGGCGTACGCGGGCGCGCTCGCCGGCGCACGACGCGCGCTCCCGACCGTGCTCACCTTCCACTCGATGCTGCACCGCTCGGCATTCGTCCTTGGCACGAGCGAGTCGCTCTTTGGTTGGGCAGGTGGGCGCGTGCTGCTCACGGCCGTGAGCAGCGTCGTCGCGGCGCAGGCGGCGCAGTGGATCCCCGGCGCGAGCGTCGGCGTGCTGCCCAATGGCGTGGACGCCGGCTTCTGGCGCGCGACGCGACACGAAGCTCGCGCGGGCGTCGTGCACTTCGCGAGCGCGATGCGCCTCTCGCGCAAGAAGCGTCCGGCCGCACTCGTACGCGCGTTCGCTCACGCGGTGCGATTCACCTCCGGCGTACCCGAGCTGCATCTCACGATCGCCGGCGACGGCCCCGATCGCGGCGAGCTCCTTCGGCTCGCCAACGAGCTCGGCGTCGGCGCGCAGCTATCGTTGCCGGGTCAGTTGACGCGTGACGCGTTGCGCGATCTCTATGGACGCGCGGATGCATTCGTTCTCCCCAGCGAGCGGGAGTCGTTCGGGATCGCCGCGCTCGAGGCGCGCGCGGCAGGGCTCCCGGTAATCGCCATGCTCGCCAGCGGAGCGCGCGATTTCATCGCGCAGGGCGTCAACGGCGTGCTGGCGGCCAACGATGGGGAGATGACGCGAGCGATGACGCGCGTCGCCCTCGATGCGCCCTTCCGGAACTTCGTCGTGGCGCGCAACCGCAGCGACTCGCCGCCGTACGACTGGACGGAGGTCGCCGCGCAGCATCTCGCTTTCTACGAGGCGGCGGCCGCGCTCCGCAGCGGGTTGGAGAACGCCAGCCAGCGGTAGCCGGGGAGCGCGAGGGCGACGAAGTAGCACGCATGCTGCACGAGCGCCATGCCGAGGGCTCGCTCCGCGTTCACCCCGAAGTGTGCGTACGCGAGGATGATCGCTCCTTCGAACACGGCGACGTTCCCTGGGACGACGGGGATGATCGTCGCCAGGTTGAGCGCCGCCAGGGCCAGCACCGCGCTCGCCAGCGGTAGCTGCACGCCGAAGGCGTGCTGCACGCACAGCAGGGCGACGATCTCCATCCCGTTCTTGGCAAGCGCCAGCAGGAGAACCGAGAGCGTGATGTGCGGCGACCGGAGCGGCTGCACGGCGAGCGCCGCCTTCGTCATCATCGCTCCGGCGCGCTCCGGCAGCCGGGCGTGCAGCCGCTCACGATTCCGCAGCACCACGAGGGCGAGCGCGATGACGATCCCGAGCACGACGGCGAGCGTCTCCGCCCCGCGCGCCATCCAGGTGGGGAGCGTGACCATCGCCGCCGCCGTGGAGAGAAGCGCGACCTTGGCGATGCCGACGATCATCTGGTCCATCGCCAGCACCGAGACCGCCGACGTGCGGTCGAGTCCGATGCGCGTGGCGAGCAGGAGCACCGCGGATCCCTCGCCGACGAACGCCATCGTCGTATTGTGCAGCGACGCGGACATCGCGACGGTGGCGAGCATCTCGCGGAACCGGTTGTTCGGCACGCGCGGCGCGATCAGCCTCCATTGCAGCGCCCAGAGCGGGAGCACCATCGCGTACGCGGCGACGGCGAGCACCAGCCATCCCGCCCGCACGCGTTGCAGCTCGACGAGCACGCGCGCCAGATCGAGCCGGCGCGCCGCCAGATAGAGCGCCATGGCGAGCAGCGGCAGCACGACGAGCGGCGCCCATCGCCGAGCGCGCGAAAACGTCATGCGGCCGAGAGCGCCCCGAGCTCACGCATCGTGTGGAAGCTCGCGCCGCGCGACTGGAAGAGCTGAATCACCTCGCGCAGGCAGCGCAGCGCCACGTCCCCCGTCCGGAAGCGGCAGTCGTAGCGCAGCCTCTCGCGCGTGAGGTCCACGAACTCCCACGGATGCACGAAGAGCACGACCGGATCCGCCAGCGAGAGCAGCCACGGGTCACGGACGAGCGCGGGGAGGCGCAGCACGGACGACGTCATGGACGCCGGGATGCGCCGCAGTGTCGTCGGCTGTCGCGGTGCGCGATACGAGCGCTTGTACTTGGCCAGCGACGAATCGAGCGCGAAGCCGGCGTCTTCGAGGAGGCGGACGTACGGCTCGGGGAAGCGCAGGTACGGCGCGCGGAACGACGTCACTTCGCCGAACTCGCGCAATCGCGCGGCCGAGCTTTCGATCTCCCAGCGCGCCGTGGGCTCGTCGAGCGTATCGAACGCCGAATGCGTGACGCCGTGACACCCCAGCTCGTGACCCGCGTCCACGAGCGCTCGAACACTGTTCGGGAAGCGCTCGGCGACCTCGCCGGTGGTGAAATAGGTCGCGGCGATGCCTGTCCCGGCGAAGAGCGACAGCAGGGCGGGGGCGCCCTCCTCGATCCCGCGGAACGCCGAGCTCAGGTAGGGCGGGCAGTCCGGCTCGAAATCAACGGTGATCGAGACGCGCAAGACGGCACAGCGTGAGGCGTGGAGTGGGGCCTGTGGGATTTGAACCCACGCGCGTCGGATTATGAGTCCGCTGCTCTAACCAACTGAGCTAAGGCCCCGTGCACACGAGACGTGCACAGCACCAATAAGGTACCGCATCTGGCGGACGCATGCACGGTGAATTAACATGACCGGCAGCAATCCGTCTGTTTGCTTGGCCCGCATCGCATCGCGGTGGTACGATCCGTCGCCCTTGCCAAGTACTGGACCGAGGCATAGCTGAGATGACGCAATCTGCTAGAGTGATTGGAATTGACGACAAGCTCACGGTGCGCACCAACGGTGAGCCGACCCGCGTGGATCTGTGGTGCGAGATGTCGTTCGACGGCATGGCGGCCCAATGGCCCGAACTGTTCAACGCGACCGCAACGCAGGCCGCGAGTGAGCTTACCGTGAAGCGTCTCGAATACTTCTCGTTCACGCCGACCCGCGGATGGATCGTCGCGCGCGGCGTGGAGCGGAGCGGCATCGTTCCCGCCGATATCGAAGCGAAGATTCGCGTCGTCGTCAAGCGCGTGAATGAGCAGGTCATGCAGGCGCGTGCCGCGATTGCCGCCAAGCTACCCAAGAAGCGTGTGCCCTGGTCAGCTCGCGTGCTGAGCGGCTTCCTGTCCATTTTCGCCCTGCTCGCCGTGGTCTTCATCGGCAAACGCTGACGCGGATGCGTCGCGCGGTGCGCCGGCCGGTCGCGACACTCGGCGACGTCGCGCCACGATGATCGCCGTCGTCACCGGCTCCACCGGCTTCATCGGCTCGCATCTCGTCGACACGCTGCTCGCGCAGGGCGCGACCGTTCGCGCGCTGTACCGCCCCGAAACCTCGCCGGCGCGGCGCGATGCGCGCGTCGCCTCCTACGAGGCGGATCTCCTCGACGACCGCTCGCTCCGCGAATCCGCCGTGTGGCGCGGTGCGACCCACGTCTTCCACCTCGCTGGTGTGACGAAAGGGCGCACGCTCGCGCGCCTGCGAGCCGGCAACGTCTTTCCCACGGCCAATGTCCTCGCCGCCGTCGCTGCACAGAGCGGGACGCCCCCACGCATCGTCCTCGTGTCGTCGCAGGCCGCCGGGTCGCCCGCGCCGGCCGCCGATCATCCCATCCGAGAGAGCGACCGCCCGATCCCCGTCGAGGCGTACGGGCGCAGCAAGCTGCAGGCGGAGCAGGCCGCGGTCCGCTACCGCGACACGCTTCCCATCACGATCGTCCGCCCCTCCGCCGTGTACGGCCCGCGCGATCGCGACTTCCTCGCCGCCTTCCGCCAAGCCAGCGGACGAGTCGCCTTTCACGCCGTGCCGCGCGATCACCTGCTCTCCATCGTCCACGTGCACGACCTCGTTACTGCCCTCGTAGCGGCGGGGACGGCCCCCGCAGCGCTGGGCAAGACGTACTTCGTCGCCAACGACGAGCCGGTCTCCTGGCGCCAGCTCTACGCGCTGATCGCCGAGGCCGCGGGCGCGCAACCGCTGCACCTCCAGCTACCGCTCGCCGGCCTGCGCCTGGCCGCCGGCATCGCCGATCTCGTCGGCGCGATGACGGGGCGCGATCTCCTGCTGAATCGCAACAAGGTCGCCCTCGCCCGTCCGCGCTGGTGGCTCTGCGACGCCTCGCTCGCGCGCGACGAGCTCGGGTGGTCGCCCGCCGTTCCACTGCAGGACGGCATCCGCGAGACGTACCTTTGGTATCTTGCCCAAGGGTGGCTGCGCGCACCGAAGCGTTCGGCACCCGGCGATGCAGAGCACGTCTCAGCCCACCTGAATTGACTGAACTTCCGCTCATCCCTGACGACGCGCGCGCTGCGGGGATCCGCACACTCGTCGAGCTGCTCGAGTATCGCGCCGGCCGGCAGCCCGCCGACGTCGTCTTTCGGTTCATCAACAGCGACGGCGCGGAAGACGGCTCACTCAGCTTCGCGATGCTGCAGCTGCGCGCGCGCGCCATCGCCGCGCGGCTCGCCGATCACGTAGTGCCGGGCGATCGCGTGCTGCTGCTCGTCCCGCCCGGGTTGGACTACGTCGCGGCGTTCTTCGGCTGCCTCTACGCCGGCGCGGTCGCCGTGCCGGCGTATCCGCCCAATCCGCGCCGCGCCGACCCGCGCGTGGCCGGCATCGCCCTCGACTGCGGCGCGCGCGTCGCCCTCGCCTCGGCGGCGTTCATGGCGCGCCTCGACAGCTGGCTCGAGCTCACCCCCGAGCTGCGTGCCCTCGACTGGCTCGACGCCGCCGCCCTCGCGCAGGGGGATGCGTCGCTCTGGCGCGCGCGTCCGCACGATCCCGACGCGCTGGCCATGCTGCAGTACACCTCGGGCTCCACGGGAGACCCGCGCGGTGTCATGCTCGCCCACGCGAACCTGCTCCACAACTCGGCGATCATCCACCGGGTGAGCGAGCACCGCGCCGGCGACAACGGCGTCTTCTGGCTCCCGCCGTTTCACGACATGGGACTCATCGGCGGCATCCTGCAGCCACTGTACGCGGGGCTCTCCGCGGCGCTCATGGCGCCCGCGACCTTTCTTCAGCGCCCGCTGCGCTGGCTGGAGGCGATGTCACGGCTGCGCGCCACCACGAGCGGCGCGCCGAACTTCGCGTACGACCTCTGCGTCGAGCGCATCGCCGAGGAGGAGCGGGCGTCACTCGATCTCTCGGCGTGGCGCACCTCCTTCAACGGCGCCGAGCCCATTCGCGCCGATACCATCGCGCGCTTCACGAGCGCCTTCGCCATCGCGGGCGTGAGCGAGCGCGTGATGATGCCCTCGTATGGGCTCGCCGAAGGAACGCTCTTCGTCTCCGGCGGGCCGCCACAGCGCGCGCCTCGTGTGGTGCTCGCCGATCGGCGCAGCCTGGAGAGCGGCGAGCTGCGCGCTCCGGCCGACGAGGCAAGCGCGCAGCCGCTCGTCGGGTCGGGGGTGCCGGCGATCGAGCAGAAGACGATCATCGTGGACCCCGACTCGGCCACGCTCTCCCCGAACGGACAGATCGGCGAGATCTGGGTGTCGGGGCCGAGCGTCGCGGCGGGATACTGGAACCGTCCCACCGAGTCGGCGGTCACCTTCCACGCACACCTGACCGGCTCGGCGAAGTCGTTCCTCCGAACGGGCGACCTCGGCGTGATCGCCGATGGCGAGCTGCTCGTCACGGGGCGGCTCAAGGATCTCGTCATCCTCGACGGGCGCAACTACTACCCGCACGACATCGAAATCGCCGCCGAGCGAAGCCATCCGAGCCTCCGCCCTGGATTTGCCGCCGCGTTCAGCGTCACGCGCGACGGGCGGGAGCGAGTGGCGCTCGTGCTCGAGGTCACCCGACATCACAAACCGGAGCAGGACGCGGCGCTCTTCCAGGCGATCCGCACCGAGATCGCCTCCACGATCGGCGTCGTGCCCAGCGAGATCGTGCTCGTGCGCCAGAACACCATCCCGCGCACCTCGAGTGGCAAGATCCAGCGTCGCGCCTGCCGCACCGCGCTGCTCGAGGGGGCGCTCGACATCGTCGGCGAATGGCGCGCGCCGCGGAGCGACGCCGTCGCGCCGCAGGACGCGATCTCGGCGTGGCTCCTCGACTGGGTGCGCGAGGAACTCAGCGTTGATCCGGCGCTGCTCGCCCCGCGCACGCGGCTGCGCGACCTTGGCCTCGACTCGCTCGCGGCCACGCGCCTGCTCGTCGCGCTCGAGGAGCGTTTCGGCCGGCGCATCGACCCGGCGCAGCTGTGGGAACAGCCCGACGCTGGTGCCCTGGCGCACTACATCGCCTCGCTCGGCGCGGCTGGCGGCACGCAGCCGCCCGCGGTCGCCACGCGACCGACGTACGGGACGCCCACCGCGGCGAGCACCGACGTGAGCAGCTGGGCGGAGTACCGTGCGCTGCGTGCGCGGCTCGACGCGCTCGACGATCACGGCATCGCGAACCCGTTCTTTCACGTCCACGAAGGCGTCACCGGAAGTCGCGCGATCATCGGCGGGCGCGAGCTGGTGAACTTCGCCAACTACAACTACGTCGGCCTCTCCGGCGATCCCGACGTGACGCGCGCGGCACAGGACGCCGTCGCGCGGTGGGGAAGCTCGGTCTCGGCCAGTCGCGTGGTCTCGGGGGAGCGGCCGATTCACCG
>Ga0209014_10000126_pt1 | contig 40543 bp, 37 predicted proteins | sample BarGraNGADG00212_FD_184491 | JGI IMG/M metagenome (GOLD analysis project Ga0209014, IMG submission 184491) | Arctic peat soil microbial communities from Barrow, Alaska - Barrow Graham LP Ref core NGADG0002-212 (SPAdes) (version 2) | ecosystem: Environmental > Terrestrial > Soil > Wetlands >...
AGCTCGGATGGCCATCCGTGCTCGAAGTACTGCTTGCATGCCTGGGTCGTGACCGTGAAGCACGGCGGCACGGGCAGTTGCAGGTCGAGGGCCATCTCGGCCAGGAACGCAGCCTTCCCGCCGAGCAGCAGGCGGATCTGGTCGCGAGTCAGCCTGAGCGGCTGGTCGAAGTCATAAACCAACATGTCCGGCTGTCCCGGCATCACTCCTCGACCAGCCTGGCGATAGCGGTGTCGAGCGCTCTGCCACCGAGCACGCGCAGCATCGCCAGCCGATACGCCGGACCAGCGCGCATCGACCGCGGAGATGGGCTGGCTTGGCCGAACATAGTGTCGAGAAGCGCATCGCGGCGCTCTCGTGATCCGCTCGGATCAGCCAGCAAACCACTCTCGTCGACGACCAGGTATGGACGAGGTCCAACGCTTCCGTAGGCAAGCCGCGTCACCCCTGACCCATCGACCGAAACGCATAGCGTGACCGACGCCAGATCCGTTCCGCGCCGCCTGGTAAGGCGTACATATGAAGATCCCAGGCGGCCCGACGGCACGGGCAGCTCGATGCCGGTCACTAGCTCGCCGCGTTCGAGCATCGTCACACCTGAGCTGACGAAGAAGTCGTCGATCGGAATCCGGCGCGGAACACCTGCTCCCCGGGCCAGAACCATCGCCCCGTACACAAGCAATGGCGGGGCGGCGTCCGCCGCGGGCGATGCGTTGCAGATGTTGCCCACCAGCGTGGCCCGGTTCCTGATCTGCGTCGAGCCCACGCTGCGCGCGGCCTCGACAAGCGCCGGGAACCACCGACGGACCTGGGGATGGCGCAGGACGTCGGTCATCGTCGCCAGAGCGCTGAAGATGACCCGCTCGCCATCGACGCGAATCAATGGGCGAAGTTCGCCGACCCGCTTGAGGTCGACCACGACCGCCGGTCGGATCGTGCCATCGCGCAGGCCGATGATCAGGTCCGTGCCGCCGGCGAGGATCCGCGCGTCGGGTCCGTAGCGCTCAAGGACGGCGACCGCGTCGGCGATCGTCGCAGGTCGCGTGTAGGCGAATGAGTGCGCGGTGGCCTCGACAGCTGTACCGGTCATGCCATGAAGCCGGCAAGAGCCGGCTCCCTCGTGGTCGTTTCGAGGATCTCCACGACGCCGGCCGAGCCATCGATGCGAATTCGATCACCAGTCTTGATCCGCTCAGTCGCGACCGACGAGCCGACTACGGCCGGGATGCCGAACTCGCGCGCCAGGACAGCCGGATGCGCGAGCATTCCACCAGCATCGGTCACGAGCCCGGCAATCTTGGTGAACACCGTGACCCACGCCGGGTTGGTCATCTGGCACACGAGGATTTCGCCGGCCCGGACGTCGGCGAACTGCTCCTCGCGGAGCACAACCCGAGCGATCCCCTCGACCGTGCCGGCCGAGCAGCCGATGCCCATGAAGGCGTCGCCGGCCGACATCGACTGGCGGTAGAACTTCTCCGGGAAGCCCCACATGTCGAGGTACGGGAAGGCCAGCTGGGTCTTTGTCGCAGTGCCGAGCCACTCGCGCGGGCGGAGGGTGTATGCCTTGGCGCGGTCGGCCTTGCGCTCGGCGACGAGGACGCGTCCGTCGATTGCCGCAGGGTTGGCCATGAACACTCGCAGCTCGTTGTACCTGAAGAAGACGACGTCGTCGGGCGCGTCCAGATCGCCCCGGGCAACGAGCTTGCGCCCGATGGCAACGAGGACCAGGCGCAGGTGGGCATTTGCTCCCTGGTCGATATAGAAGTGGTGGTCGGGGGTGAGCGGGGCCATCTTCACGCTCGTCTCTATCGCCGCCTGCATCTCTTTGCGCGCCTCGCCGTGGAGGGTGGCTAGCAACTCGTTCGTGGCTGACGCGATGTCGGCCTCGAGCGCGGCGATCGTCGCGGGGAAGTCGTAGTCCGTCCGCAGGTAGTCGCGCACCAGCCCGACCACCGGATCGGCCTGCTCGCGCACGGTCGGGAAGATGAACTCGTGGCTCCAGACCGCGTGCCAGCCGTATTCGCGCTGGTAGGGCGTGATCCGTTCCACGATGAAGCGCCGGCCGCGCTGGCTCTCACCGAGCAACGCGATGATCTCCCTCGGCGTCCCGGTGGCGAAGGCCCGGGACAGGACATCGTCCCGCTTGACCTCCTCCTTCATCTTCCATAGGGCCTCGATGGAATCCCAGTTGCGATCATGGGCCGAGTTCTGGAGCCGGCCCAGGAGCCGCTCGTCGACTCTGCCATGAGTGCGCTGCATCACCGCCTGCAGGTTTATGCCCAGGGCGAGCTGCGCGAAATTGAGGATCCAGTGGATCTTCCAGTGCCGATCGTGGATATCGATGGCGTCCTCGAACAGGCAGGCCAAGGACATGAGCGTCATCTCGTCCTGATGGTCGAGCCGCTCCTCGAGGTAAACGAAGTTGCGCTCCATCTCCGGGACCAGCCGGTCGCGCCACCAAGCGACGAACTCCTGTCCATAAGTAGGCAGGACGGCGTCGAGGTACGTCCCGATCTTGCTCGCGTAGTCCGGATCGAGCGGGACCTGCGCGCTGTACTTCGCCCCGTACCCGTTCTCGTCGACCGTCAGACCAGCCTCGGCCGGGATGGCGGCGGTGTAGACGTAACCGTTGACGTTCTTGGCCACCCAGTCGCATGCAAAGGGTGTGCCGAAACGGCGGAACATGTGGTGGCAGGTCAGCCACCAGCCACCGATCTCGAAGTACATCGGGCTGACCGGCTGAGGGCAATGCAGATCGTCGTAGACCCAGAACAGCTCCCGTTCGGTCTGCGAGGTCCATTCCACGGGAAACGTCTCATCCCCCAGGAACTGGCCCAGGACCTCTTCCTTGAGTGCCACCGCGCTGCCTCCCGAGTGCCGTGCTACTGCGTCGCGGTCAGGCCGCCGTCGATCGTCAGGACCTGGCCGGTCACGAACGACGCGGCCGGTGAAACGAAGAAGATCGCCGCGCCGACGAGATCGGCCGTCTCGCCCACGCGCGCCAGCGGGATGCGGTCAACCAGGGCGTCCCGAAAGCCCGGCTTGGCGAGCATCATTCCCGCCTGGGGCGTGTCGACAAACGTCGGCGCGATCGCGTTGACGTTGATCCCGTGCTTGGCCCACTCGGTCGCCCACTGGCGGGTGAGCGAGCTGACGGCACCCTTCGCGGCGACATACGCCGAGTAGCCCTGGCGCAGGCCGAGCTGCGCCCGGACGGAGCTGATGTTCAGCACCTTGCCGCCCTGGCCGCCCTTGATCATCGCCCGGACCGCCGGCTGCGTCGCGACCAGCGTCGAGCGCAGGTTGAGCTCCATGATCCAGTCCCACGCGTCGCGCGGGTAGGTCTCGGCGTCGAACAGAACCTCGGCCGCGCCGCCGCCCACGGCGTTGACAATAATGTCGAAGCGGCCGTACTTGTCCAGGGCGCCGGCAACGATCCGTTCCGCCTCTGCCTCCTTGGTGATATCGGCGCCGAAGGAAATGCACTCGGCGCCTGCCTCGCGCACGTGGCCGGCTGCCGCATCGGCCCGGCCCTGGTCTTTGTCGGCGACGACCAGCTTCGCGCCGGCCTTGCCGAGCGCCACGGCGATCGCCGAGCCGATCGCGCCCCCGCCACCCGAGACGAATGCGACCTTGCCGTCCAGCCGGAACTTATCGATGGGATTCACGAGTGACCTCACTTCCCTACCGTGCCGCGGAACCGACGGCGGCGGGCCGGCCGGCGGTGGCCGGCGGCGTGTTTGACAAAGATCTCGCGGCGCCAGCTTTGAGCGCCGCAACGACAGGCAGCTCCTCGCCGGCGAGGAAGCGAACCATGCCGCCGCCGGCCGTGCACACGTAGTCAAAACGTTCGCCGAGCGCGAAGGCGTTCATCGCCGCGATGCTGTCGCCGCCACCCAGGGCCGAGTAGGCCGCCGCTTCGGCCATCGCTTCCCATATCGCGCGCGTGCCGTATTCGGTGGCAGGCTGTTCGTAGACGCCCAGCGGCCCGTTTACGAAAACCGTTCCGGCGCTTGCAATGGACGCTCGGTAGCCGTCCACGGTTGCGTGACCGATGTCCACGATCAGCTCGTCCGATGGCAGGTCAGCGCGGCTAAGCTCGGTGCGCCTTCCGTCGCGAACGACCGCGAAGTCGCTCGGCAGCACGACGCGGTCGGCGAACTGAGCGAGGATCTCGCGCGAGATTTCGACCCATGGCCACAGCTTCTTGGCCCTGATCAGCTCGGTCGACGGCTGGCCGAGTTCGATGCCCGCGGCGATGAGCATGACGTGACCGACGAGGCCGCCCGTCAGCACGGTATCGGCGACGCCGTCGCGCAGCACCGAGCGCATCATCAGGAAGGCGTCGTCGATCTTGGTGCCGCCCAGCACGAAGACGCACGGCCGAACCGGCTCCTCGCGGAGATGGCTGAGCGCGGCGTACTCGTGCTCGAACAGGCGACCCATCGCTGACGGCAGCACCTCGGGCAGGCCGACAAGCGACGGCTGCGAGCGGTGCACTGCGGCGAACGCGTCGCATACGAACAGGTCGGCGAGCGGGGCCAACTTGCGCACCAGCAGCGTCCGTGCCTGTTGGGCCGGCGTCAGGTTCAGGTTCGTCTCGAACAGGGTTAGCTCCTCTGCCAGGTAGCGAACGTTGTCGAGCAGCAGGATCTGGCCGTCGCGTAGCTCACAAATAGCTGTCCGCGCGGCCGGTCCGCAGACGTCGTCGATGAAACGCACGGGCCTGCCGAGCAGCTCACCGAGGACGGCGGCGTGCGGCTCGGTCGAGCCGTAGTTCTGATACTCGAGGTCGCCACCCTGGTGCGCCAAGAGGACGACCCGCGCGCCGGCATCGCTCAGCTCGCGGACTGTGGGCGCGCAGCCGCGGATTCGCGTCGTGTCGCGCAGGCCGCCCGTCGCCGGGTCGAGCGGCGAGTTGATGTCGACCCGGCACAGAACCACCTTCCCCTTGAGGTCGAGCTCATCGAGGGTGTGGATGCCGTACTTCATGACTCGGCTGCTGCTCCCACGAGCTCGCGGGCCTTCGACTGCTGGCCGACTTTGACGGGCGGCCGGCCGAGCCCGAGATAGCGGTTCGTCAGCCCGACGGCTTCGAGCCGGTCGGTCTGCATCTCGAGCGAGGCCCGGATGGCGTCCATCGTCTCGGGCGTTACCACCGCTTCCTGCGGGATGTTGATGGCGAACATCAGCTCGCGGCCGCTGATTGCGATGGTCTCGTCGAAAACGGCGATCTCGTACATGTCGGCGCGCTTGTTGCCCAGGTCGCGCGCGTATCGGAAGAGAGCGGCGTTCGAGTTGAAGCCATCCTTGATCTTCACCACGCGGACTCGCGGGTGCGCCTCGAACAGGCGGAGCGCCTCTTCCTTTGCTATTGGCTGCTTGAGCGTCGCGATCACGTGGACGATATGACCGTGCGTGGTGGGCACGTGCACCAGCAGCCCGGTCGCCTCGACATGGGGCATGATCGTCATCAGATCGAGCGCCTGGTGGCTGGGCACGGGATCCACCTGGGCCACATCCACGAGGCCGCGGTGTGTGTCGCCCGGGTCCGCCACGCGGCGCACGATCGTGACGATCACGCGCTCCACCCCGACCGCGCGATCGAGGCAATCGACGGCCCGGATCAGTCCCGTCGTGTTGCAGCTCGTCAGTTTCAGGTAGTCCTTGCCGATCCCCTTCTCGTAGTTCGCGTAGCCATGGAAGAAGACGTCGGCGATGTCGTTCTTCTCGCCGCCCTGGAAGACGGCCTTGACGCCGCGCGCCTGGTAGAGCTCCTTGTTCTGCCGTCCGACTCCGCCGGGCGTCGCATCGAGCACGATGTCGACCTCGCCAAGCAGCTCGTCCAGCACGCCTGAAACGGGGATGTCGGCGGCATCAAAGGCCGCGCGCTGCTCCGGCGCGACCACGAACAGCCGATACGGCATGCCCAGCTCGCGCAACGCGCGCGTCGAGAGTGTTGGTGCGACGTCGACCACACCGACCAGTTCCATATCGTCCTGGCGCGCCACGCCATCGGCGAGCCGCTGGCCGATCACGCCGTATCCCACTACGGCAACCTTGGGCTTGCTCATGACTCGCACTCCTTCCGGGTCGTCCGCCACTAACTGGCGACGAGCACCCTGCCCACCGCGCCGCTTACTGCCTCGCCCATCTCGACCGTCTTCGCGGTACCACCGAGATCCTTCGTGCGCGGCCCATGCTTGGCGATGTACCTCAGGGCATCCATGACCAAGCCAGAGGCTTCTGTCTCGCCCAGGTGATCGAGCATCATTGCGCCGGCCCAGATCGTGGCCATCGGATTGGCCGTTCCCTGGCCCGCGCGACGCGGAGCCGAACCGTGGATCGGCTCGAACATGGACGGGTAGCGCCGCTCGGGGTTGAGATTCGCGCCGGCCGGCAGGCCCATCGAGCCCTGAAGTGCACCGCCGAGGTCGGTGATGATGTCGCCGAACAGGTTGCTCGCCACGACCACGTCGAGAGTGTCAGGGGCAGTCACGAAGCGCGCCGAGATCGCGTCCACGTGGTAGCTCGTCAGCTCGACGTCGGGATACTCCCGCGCTCCGATCTCGGCCACGATCTCATCCCACATGACCGCGGTGTAGTTGAGCGCGTTCGACTTGGTCGCGCTGCCCAGCATCTTGCGCCGCTTGCGGGCGAGGTCGAACGCGTAGCGCGCGACGCGCTCGACTCCCTTGCGGGTGAAGAGCGATACCTGGATGGCGGACTCCTCGGGCTCGCCCTGACGGAATCGGCCGCCCATTCCGACGTACTCGCCCTCCGTGTTCTCGCGCACGCACAGGATGTCGATGTCCTCTGGGCGCCGGTCGCGCAGCGGACCTTCGATCCCTTCGAACATCTGGATCGGGCGGAGGTTGACGTACTGGTCGAACTCCTTGCGGATCGGCAGTAGCAGGCCCCACAGGGACACGTGGTCGGCGACGCCCGGGAAGCCAACCGCGCCCAGGTAGATAGCGTCGCAGTCGCGCAACTGGTCGATGCCGTCCGCGGGCATCATCTGGCCATGCTCGAGGTACCACTCGCAGGACCACGGGTACTCGGTGGTGGTCAGCGCGAAGCTCCCGGTGACCTCACCGGCCCGGCGAAGCACCCGCAGCCCCTCGGGAATGACTTCCTTGCCCACGCCGTCTCCAGGGATAACCGCGATCTTGTAGGTCTTCACCGCGTGTGCTCCTCTCCGGCCGACACCGACTGTGCCGGTACTGCAGATCCATCGTGCTGAGTCGAGCCGTCTGACGTCAGATTGATGTCGCGCTCGCGTAGGGCTGACCAGACCCTTTCCGGCGTGAGCGGTAGGTCTCGGATAACCACCCCGGTCGCTTCCTGAACCGCCGCGGCCACCGCCGGCGCAACGCATAGGGCAGCGCCTTCCCCTGCCCCCTTGGCGCCGTACGGACCGGGCCCGTCGCCGTTCTCGACCGCTTCGGCATGCATCTTGAGCGGCAGGTCCATGCTGGTCGGAATGCGGTAGTCGATCGCGCCCAGGTTGCGAATACGTCCGTTGTCGTCGTATATGTAGTGCTCCATAAGGGTGTGGCCGAGGCCCATGACCGCGGACCCCTCATCTTGCCCCCGCACTTGAGTGGGGTTGATCGCCTTGCCGACGTCGGAGACGCTGACGTGCCGCAGGAGAATGACTTCGCCTGTCCCCTCATCGACCCGCGCCTCGACGGCGGTGCAGTTGAACTCGTAGAACGCAGGCGTACCGCCCAATGGGTGGCCGGGGATCGTGTCCTTGCGCACGTGGCCGTTGCCGATCAGCTCGCCACCGAGTGTGCCGAGCCCGCGCTTTAGCAGATCAACGATCGGGATCTCATGCGTGCCAGCGCGGACGAGGCCGGCGTCGATCGTCACTCCGGTCGCGTCGGTCGCGTCGGTCGCGAACACCTCGCCTGCGAGGGCACGCAGCTGCTCGTTGATGTCGTGGCAGGCACGAACGATGGCCGTGCCCATGAAGACCGTCGACCGACTCGCAGACGTCTGCAGATCGAAGGGGATCAGATTCGTGTCGCCCATCACCACCGTGACGCGCTCGGATGGCACGCCCAGCTCCTGGGCGGCAATCTGCGCGAACACCGTGCGCGCCCCCTGGCCCATGTCCGAGGTGCCCGCGTAGACGAAGACGCTGCCATCCGCCAGCAGCCGAACGGTGGAGTACGAGAGGCCCGAGGTTGGCCCGGCCTTGAAGCCGACGGCGATGCCGCGCCCATGTCCGGGCATGGACGGTCTATCCCAGCCGATCAATTCGGCGGCGCGTCGAACCGCTTGCTGCCAGTCTCCGTCGGCCGGCGTGTCGCCGGGGATGAACGCCTCGCCGTGGCGCGCCAGATTCCGCAAACGGATGGCCAGTCGATCGATGCCCAGACGGCGCGCGCCCTCATCGAGGTTCGACTCGACCGCCCAGTCCATTTGCGGCGTCCCGATGCCACGCATGGCGCAACTGGGCGTCGTGTGCGAGAGGATCGTCCGGGCCAGTATCCGCGCGGTCGGCACCCGATACGGTCCGCACGCAATGTAGTTGCTCTTGGTGATGACGCGGTCGGCCGTGTCCGCGTAAGCGCCAATCAGGTAGTCACTGTGGATGTCCTGGAAGGCCAGCGTACCGTCCTTGAGAAGGCCCGTGCGGACCCGGATCTCGGCCGCCGACCGCCGCACCGCCTGGAAGGTTTCCTCAAGGGTCAGGATCAGACGCACCGGCCGGCCGGCCGCCAGGGCCATGTAAGCAACCAGCGGCTCAAGCTTCGGGTTCTGCTTGCCACCGAAGGCTCCGCCCGGGTCCGGGGCGATGACGCGGACCTTGGATAGCGGCAGGCCGAGGATCCGCGCGAGCATCCTCTGCAACAGGAATGGGTGCTGGATTGAGCTCCAGCATGTGATGCCGTCGCTGTCCGGTGCAACGATGAAGCCGTGTGGCTCGATGGCGAAGTGCGTCACCATGGGGAACGTGTAGGCGTTCTCGACGACGACGTCGGCCCGTGCTGTATCGACATCGCCCCAGCCGAAGTGGTGCTCGCGCAGGACGTTCGTACCCGCGAGCGGGTCGTCGGGCCGGAGCACCGGGTCACATACCAGCGCCGCCACGGGGTCGAGCGCGCCGGCAATCGTGAAGACCGCGGGCAGCTCTTCGTAGTCGACTCGCATCAGGCTGACCGCTTCGCGAGCGGCGTCCTCGGTCTCAGCGGCCACGGCCGCGACGGGTTCGCCGTGGTACTTGGTTTCGCCCACGGCGAGTACCGGGCGGTCGTCGAACTGCGGACCGAAGCGTGGCATGGGCTGGGGCAGATCGGCTGCCGTCATGACCAGGCGAACGCCGGGCACCCGCTCGGCAGCCCTGCTGTCGATACCGATGATCCGGGCGCGCGCGCAGTCGAGTGTGACCAGCTTGGCCTGGAGCACGTCCGGGATGCGGAGGTCCGCGACATAGCGCTGCTTGCCGGTGACGCGCTCATACCCGCCGCCGCGTGGGGCGGAGGACCCGACAACCGCGCCGGTCATCAGTCAGTCCCCTGGGCAGAGGCGAGAACGGCCTCGGCGATCTGAACGTACCCGGCGCAACGACAGAGGTTGCCGGCCAGCGCCTCCTCGACCTCGGCCAGCGAGGGTGTGGGATTCTCGATCAGAAGCGTATGGGCTGACATCAACTGACCGGGGATGCAGAAGCCACATTGGACCGCCCCGCTGTCCAGAAACGCTTCTTGAAGGCGCGCCAGTCGGCCGTCCGCCTCCAGCCCCTCGACCGTCACCACGTCCGCGCCGTCCGCCTCCACCGCGAGCATCAGGCAGGAGTCGACCGTGCGGCCGTCTACGACGACCGTGCACGCCCCGCACTCGCCGACCAGACAGCACGCCTTGGAGCCGGTAAATCCCAGGTCGTCACGCAGGACGTCGAGCAGGGTGTGATGAGTGGCAACCACCAGTGAACGGTGCCGGCCGTTGATGGTCAACTCGATGGGGATTGTGTTCATGGTGTGATTGCCGATTCGAATGTTGCCGACCTGCGCGACGTTCTCCACGGATCAAATGACCCGATCTACCTGATCCATAAGCACCTGCGGGTCAGCCGCTCGGACGAAGTAGAAGGGCCGGTCAGAGAAGCGCTCGACGAACTGGGCTCGCCGGTGCCGCAAGGAGTCGGTGTCGATGATCGGCATCGGAAAGCCGGGCGCGAGAAGCTCGTTGAGCAGGAAGTAGTTCTGCAGCGAGTGCAGACTCTGGAACTGGCGTTCGAAGGGGATCATCTCGGCCAGGCTGGGATCGAAGTTGCCGTCGATGGCGGGTACAACCACGACATCGACCAGGCTGGGCTCGATGTACAGCTGCCACGTGGGCAGGTTGCCAAAGAACTTCTCCACGGCACGGTCCGGGCCGGCCTTGTCGGCGCGCTCGGTCCCTTCGGTCCGCTTACGAATGAACAGCTCCTTGGAGCCGACGACCACGGTGCATGACTCATCGACGACGGTGGTCTCGGTTGAGACGAGCTGTGCGCCACGCCGGCAGGCTTCGATCTGGCCCATCGACTTGCCGTGGTTCGACTCCCCACCGAGGAACATCACGGTCCGGCCCCGATACCTGATCGCCGATGCATGGAACGGATGCAGCCCGACACCGTCCATGCGCAGCGCCAGGAGCGCGACGATGGCCTTCTGGATAGGTCCGGCTGGCCACTGACCGCTCAGATGAATACACCGGCCGTCGTAACGGACATCTTTCTCGCCCCCGCGGTACCAGATGATGTCTGGTTCGGGCAGCGTCACGGACGGCTCGAGGCGGACTTCGGCCAGGCGGTAATTGAGGAAGGTCATGTCGTCGAGGACATGCTCGAGTGCGGGGCCACCGTGAACGTCGACGCGCAGCTGAGCACGCCCCGCTGAGAACTGCTCAGAAAGTCGGAGCGCGTGGTCGATCATCATCAAGCTTCTTTCATGTCAAACGTGGATCGAGGACGCTCTTGATCCCCTCGCGCTTCCTCATCCTGTCAACGGCCACGGCCCAGTCACGCAGTGGCAACACATCGGTAACGAGCGGGGCGAGGTTCACGAGGTCAGCCTCGAAGAGCCGCATTGCCCGCCACCACGAAGCCGGGCTGCTGGCCATGCCCGATCGGATCGACACCTCGCGCATCACGAGGTTTGTCATGGAGATGGACACGTCGCCGGAGAGCCCCATCTGAACGTAGCGTCCACCGGGCCTGACTAAGGTGATGCCCCATTCAGCAGCCGCGCGAGCTCCGGCGCACTCGACCACGACGTTGATCGTGCGGTCGGCCGCCTCAAGCTCCACGGACCTGCGCTCTCGCTCGTCGTCCACGGACCGGCACTCAAAGCCGATGCTGGCCGCGATCTCCAGGCGGTGGGCATCGCTCTCGGTCCCGAACAGCGTGACGCGTCCACCGGAGGCGCGCGCCACCTGAGCAGCGATGATGCCGATCGCTCCCGCGCCGATGATGACGACGCGGTCGCCGGCAGTTACCGCAGGCGGATCGAGCAGCGCGTTGCATACGCACGCGAGCGGTTCGCTGACCGCCGCCGCACGTTCGTCGACGTTGTCCGGCAGCACGTGGAGATTGCGGATTGGAACCACGAGGTGCGAGGCGTAACCGCCGTCGAGCCCGGAACCGATCGAAAGTCGGTTCGCGCAGAGCATTGGCTTCCCCGTGCGACACCATTCGCAGATCCCGCACGTCACCGCTGTCTCCAGCGCAACGCGGGTGCCGACCCACTCGACGTCGCCTGGTGACCCGACTGCGTCGACGACGCCCGCGACCTCGTGCCCGATCGTAACCGGCGGTTTAGACGCGTAATCGCCGTCGAGGATGTGCACGTCGGTTCCGCACATCCCAGCACCGAAGACCGCCACTCGGGCTTGGCCTGGCCTCGGCTCGGGGCGCTCGATCTCTTCGAGCGTGAACGGCGTCGCGCCCGGCGCCATCTTTCGGACAGCAAGCATCAGGCTCTCCTCAGGCCACCGCATCAGCTCATCAAAAGGCCGCCACACACGTTGAGTGCCTGCCCCGTCACGTAGGCGGCGTCGTCCGACGCAAGGAACGCGACGACACTTGCGACCTCTTCGGGCGCGCCGGCGCGGCCAAGAGGGATGCGACGCACTCGGTCGGCCATCATCTCGCCCGGGGCGAAGCCAACCATGGGGCCAACATCGGCGTTGATGGTGTCCCACATCGTCGTGCCGATGATCCCGGGCAGGACCGTGTTGACCGTGATGCCGTCCGGTCCATACTGGCCTGCGAGACCGCGGGTTATGGCCAGCACCGCCGACTTGCTCGCGTTGTAGCTGATCAGCGCCGGCGTACCGACCTTTGCGCCGGTCGAGGAGAAGTTGATGATCCGGCCGTAGTGGCGCTCGCGCATGATGGGCAGCGCGGCCTGACAGCAGAAGAAGAGGCCCTCGACGTTGACGGCGAAGACTCTGCGCCATGCGGCTAGGTCAACGTCGTGCGGGAGTTGTGGCACGAAGATGGCCGCGGCATTGACCAGAATGTCAAGACCGCCAAGGTTCAGGGCGATCGCGACTCCCCGCTCGCGGTCCGTTGCCTCCGTGACGTCCATGGAAACAGAGCGCGCCTGGCCTCCATTGGTAGCGATCTCGGCAGCCACTCGAGCCGCCGCATCGCCGTCGATGTCGCCGATAACGACACTGGCGCCCTCCGCGGCCAGACGATGCGCAACGGCCGCTCCTATGCCGCGCCCACTGCCGGTGACCAAGGCGACACGGCCTCGTAGCCGCGCTGCCGGCGCCTGAGGTCCCGCGTCTGCCATCAGCCGACCCTCCACTCGCCGCCCCCCGGCTAACTTCTGTGTGAGCCGAGGGAACCTGTGACTTTTCTCACAACTTCTTGCGATCGAGTGTTATACTACGCACATTCAGTGATGCATGTCAATCGTCATTGAGCGAAGAGGCTTTCGGATGGTGACACCTCAGCGACCGCCATTAGCCCGTCTGGCCCGTCCCTCCTCCGGAGCCCTTGCGATGGTCGCGATCGACCAGCGAGAGTCGCTGCGGACGATGTTCACTCAGGCGTTGGGCGAGCCCGCGCTCGAGCCGTTAGTAGTGGATTTCAAGCTCGCTGTAGCCCAAGCACTGGCACCCGTGGCATCAGCGATGCTGTTCGACAGACGTTACGGAACGCCCGCGTTCGAGGCCGCTGGGACGTTTCCGAGCTGCGCCCGGATCGTGGCTGCTGATGACCTCACTCAGCCGCTTGGGGGCCCGGTCGAGGATTCCAACATCGATTTCAGTGTCGAGCCCGACGAGATGCGCGCGCGAGGAGCCGTTGCGCTCAAGCTCCTTGTCATCTGGCGTGGCAATGAGAATGCCGCCCGATGCATTGATCTGGCAACAAGATTCATGGCGCGCTGCCGTGACGCAGGGCTGCTCGGCATCGTCGAGGCAATTGTTCAGCCGCCGCTCGCCCCTCGCGGCACATTCGATCGGGAACTCGCGATCGTCGATGCCGCTCGAAGACTGGCGGGGGCCACCCCAGACCTATACAAATGTCAGGTGCCATTCGGAGGGCGCGCCAAGAATGATGCAATGACCCAGGTGTTTGAGCAGATCTCGAACGTGGTTTCATGTCCATGGGTCGTGCTGTCTCAAGGGGTCGACATCGACGACTACCCGCGTGCGGTCGAGCTCGCCTGTCGCGCCGGGGCGTCGGGCTTCCTCGCTGGACGCGGAATCTGGGCGGACACCGTCGGGCGCGGCGACTACCGCGCGCAGCTCGAGGCTGTGTCGGCGCCGCGCCTGCGCCGCCTCGCCGAGCTCGTCGATGCCGTCGCCCGTCCGGTCCCGGGCACCGACATACCTGCCTGAACTCCGTTGCTGGCGTCTGCGTCGACCTCGGCACTGCTCGCGATCGACGTAGGCACTTCGGCGATCAAGGTTGTTGCGTTTGATCTTGACGGCAGACCATTGGCCATGCGGCGCGAGGAGACGCCCACGACGCGGCACTCCGACGGTCGCGCCGAGCATGACGTCGACGCATTGTGGTCGACGATGGCGCGCGCGATCGCCAGCACGGTCGCAGACATACCTGACCACCGCATCGCGGCCGTGGGCCTCGCGTCGGTGGGCGAAACCGGCGTTCCCCTAGACGACGCCGGACGGCCAGTCCGTCCGGCCATCGCCTGGTTCGACTCACGTGGTCAGGAGCAGGCCGATTGGTGGACCGAGCAGGTCGGTCGGGATCGCGTAGGACGGATCACTGGCCAGCCAATCGATGCCCACTACGGCGTCAACAGGCTCCTCTGGCTGCGAGAGCACGAACCGCACCACTTCGAGCGGACCCGGCATTGGCTTTCATTGGCGGACCTGGTGATTCTGAGGCTGACGGGCGAGTACGTCACCGACTTCACTCTTGCATCGCGAACAATGGTCTTCGACCAACGGACGCTCGATTGGTCAGACGAGCTGCTCTCGGTTGCCGGAATCGACCGATCCATTTTCCCGATCGCTGTGGCAAGCGGGACGAGAGTCGGGGTGGTAACGGAAAAGGCGGCCGCGGATACGGGCCTTTCCGTCGGGACGCCGGTCGTGACCGGCGGGCACGATCGGCTGTGTGCCGCGTACGCCGCACGGGGTAACGAACTCGTGCCTGTGGACTCGACCGGCTCGGCGGAGGCGCTCGTCATGCCCATCGACGCCTACATCGAGGGCGACCCGTCTGAACTCGGTTACGCAGCGTGCTACGCCGATGTTGTCCCCGGACGGTTCGTCATCTCGGCACGCGTCGGTTACGCCGGCGCCATCATCGACTGGTATCGGCGCCTCTTGGAGGCGCCAACGGGAAAGTCAGAACCTTTCTCGGTTGACGACGTGGTCGACTGGCCGCTCATATTCTCGGGTCTGCTCTGCTACCCGAGCTTCGGCCGCGTGGTAGCGCCGGACTGGGATCCAGCGCTGGCGGGCGGCGCCATCATCGGCCTCGACCTTGGCAATCGACCCTCGCAGATCGTTCAGGGACTCATCGAGGGCGTTGGGTACGTCCTGCGCGCCAACGTTGAGTGGCTGGAGCGCATCGTCGGTCATCGGGTCTCGACCATTCGCGTCGAAGGCGCCATGGTCCGCAGCCGGACCTGGATGCAGCTCAAGGCCGACATCACGGGGCGACATGTGCAGGGCGTGCGGATGGAAGAGGCGACAGCTCTGGGTGCGGCGCTGCTAGCCGGGATTGGGGCAGGCATCTACAGCGATCACGCCTCAGCCGCCGCGAGCGTCCGTCACGAAGTGAACGACTGGCAACCCACTCCCGAGCTGTCAAGGATTTACGACGACGTGTTCGAGGATGGATTCCGACAGCTGCCACGCGCGTTGGGGCGCGTCGCATCGGTGCTTCGCCGCAACTCTCCCGACGGAGCGCTGGACTAACCCCGATCCGCGCTGTTTCGCGACGGAGGATCAGGCTGGGACCGTGACCCTCCGCCGCGAAAAGGAGGAGATTGCCTTGATCAGTGAGCCGGGGCGGTCACCGCGCTGAGCTTGTCCCACAGCGCGCCGGCGTTCTTCGTCTGGATGTGATTCATCATGTGGCCCTGGCCCACGTCGACCGGGTAACGATCAGTGAATTCGACGCGCGCCATGGTCTCCGCGCGGGACCAACCCTTCGCGATTGCCACGGCGACGGCTGTCTTCCATTCAAGCAAAGTCGCTCGTTGAACAGCCAGGTAGCTGGGCGTGGTCACAGGTCCGTGGCCAGGCACGATTGTGTCGACGTCCAACGCTCGAAGGCGATCCAGAGCTGCCAGCCATTGGTCGACATCGGAGCTCATCAGCCAGGTCTGACACTCCGAGAAGACTGTGTCGCCGGTGAAAACGACCCGCTCTTCGGGAACGTAGATGGCCGTCTGGCCGGGCGTATGGCCAGGTGTGTAGAGCAGATTGAAGGTGTGGTCGCCAACGCGCAGGGTCAGATCACAGTCGAAGATGATCTTGCCCTTGTTGGGATCGGCGAAGTAAGTCTCCCGGTCGGGAAGAAGGGCCTTTCCCTCGGGATCGTCGGTCGGAATCGCCTCGCAGGCATAGTCGAAGGGGTCTGGATCCTGACCCGGCGCCATGAAGTTTTCGAGCAGCTTGCGGTGGTTGACCACCGTCCCCGCGCCCTTGAAGTAGTAGTTGCCAAAGATGTGGTCGACATGATGCTCGGTGTTGATCAGGTAACGGATCGCGCCATGCGATTCGGCGGCCTGTCGCCACTCGACCGCCTTCGTCGGCAGTTGGGGCGTGTCGATTACGACCACGCCATCCGACGTTGCAACAAAGCTCGGATTGCAACCGCGGATCGTTACGTCCGTCCACACGTTGCGAGTCACCTGTTCCATACCCTGGCTCCTTTCCAAGCGCCCGCTCGTGGCGTACGCGCGTAATTCAGTTGTGCAGAATCCGATCAACGATTCCGGCGGCTAGGCCGCCGACGCACGCTCCACGCCCAGGAACCGTCGCTGGGCAGACTCGTCGGCGAGCAAATCCGCAGACGTCGTCTCGTGCACGATCTCGCCGCTTAACATGATCAGGATGCGGTCGGTTACGGCGGTCGCAACGCGCAGGTTCTGCTCCACCAGGAGCAGTGAGATGCCCTCGGTGACGAGCAGTCGGCACGTCTCGATGAGGCGATCGATGACCGTCGGTGCGAGGCCCTCTGACGGTTCGTCCATCACCAATAGTGTGGGGTTGGTCAGCAGCGCACGCCCGATCGCCAGCATCTGCTGCTCGCCGCCCGACAGGACCACTCCGCTGACACGCCGGCGCTCTGCCAGCGCCGGGAAGAGGTCGTAGATCGCGTCGATCGTCCAGCGTCCGCGGCCGACAAGCTTCCTGTCGATCATGCGCAGGTGCTCATCGGTCGTGAGGGATCTGAACAAGCGCCGGCCCTGCGGGACATAACCGATGCCGGACTGACAGATCCGGTGGGACGGCTTGCCCAGTATCTCCGTGCCGGCGAAACGGATCGAACCGTTTGCCCGCGGCGGCGTGATGCCCAGCAGCGCGCTGCAAAGCGTGCTCTTGCCCATTCCGTTGCGCCCCACGATGGCCGTGGCACCGGCGCCAATGGAGCTGTTGACGCCTTGAAGGACGTGAGCTCCGCCGTAGAAGGCGTGCAGGTCGCGGATGTCGAGAATGGCGTCAGGCGGCATTTTCGCGGCCCAGATAGATGTCCTGCACGCGCTGGTCCGAGCGTATCTCCGCCGTCGTGCCCTCGACGACGATCCGGCCATGGTGCATGATCGAGACTCGTTCGGCGACCGTTAGTGCCACCTCCATATCGTGCTCGATGAGAACCAGCGTCACGCTCCGGTCGAAACCGAGCAGAATGTCCATCAGGACCTGCCGTTCGGCGCGCGCGAGACCCGCCGCAGGCTCGTCGAGCAACATCAGTTGCGGCTGTGAAGCGATTGCCAGGCCGACCTCGAGCTGCCGCCGCTCGCCGTGCGACAGATCACTCGCCATCGAGTCGAGGCGTCCAGAGAGCGCGACGCGTTCCGCCGTCTCGCGTGCCAGCTGGCGCAGTGCCCTGTCGCTTCGGCTGGGCAGGATGCGCAGGTGGCCGCCGTGTGACCCGAGCGCGGCTAGGTACAGGTTGTCCTCGACGTTGAGCCCGGACAAAACACGGGAGCTCTGGAACGTGCGCGCCATGCCAAGCCGGGCGCGCCGAAACGCAGAGAGATGTGTCACGTCACGACCAAACAGCTCGATCGTGCCGGAGCTCACTTCTTCGGCGCCCGAGATCAGGTTGAACAGTGTTGTCTTGCCCGCGCCGTTCGGCCCAAGCACCGCATGACGGGCACCACGAAGCACATCCAGCTCCAGGTCCTGCACGGCGTGGACGCCGCTGAAGTTCTTCGACAGGCCTCGCAAGCGGATGATCGGCTCTGCCATATCAGTCTCCACCGATCGGCGGCGGCGCAGCTTGCGGCGTTGGCGCCGCTGGTGGCTTCGACTCCAGCCAGTGCCTAATGCGGCCATCCAACCACGTCCAGATACCAACCAGACCGCCCGGCGAGATGAGCACGATGGCCAGGAACACGATGCCGATGGCGGTTGCGTAACGGTCGGTGAAGGACGGGCCGAAGGTTGTCAAGACGGTCACGACTAGCGCGCCGACCCAAGCACCCTCGAGGCGGAATAGACCGCCGATCACCGCACATTCGAGCACGACGATTGTCACGGCAAGCGACACCGAATCTGCCGAGATGCGCGTGTTGTTCCAGGCCGACAGCACTCCGGCGATTCCGGCGATCGCGGCGCCCACGGCAAAGATCAGCATGCGATGCAGGCGCACATTGAAGCCCAGGCTGGTCATCCGGTCTGGGTCGTCGCGGACGCCCTGCAGGGCGATGCCGAAAGGTGTGCGCACCAGGTAACGCAGGAACAGATATACGAGCACGCAGATGACGAGGAGGAAGTAGTAGTTGCCGGTCGGGTGGAGCACCGGATCGCCCAGGATCGCGGGCGGGAAGACGGCGTTGATGCCCTCGTGCAAGCCGAACGCAGGCACCGCCGAGAAGAGGTAGTAGCTGATCTCAGCGAGGGCCAGGGTGATCATTAGGAAGTAAGTCCCGGTGCTGCTGCTGGCCAGCGCGCCGAAGATCAGGCCGACCCCTGTGGCTGCAAGTACCCCGATCAGAGCCGCAGCCCACGGGTCCCAGCCGGCCTGCACCATTAGCGCCGCCGTGAGCAGGCCGGCGACGCCGAACAGGCCCGTCTGGGCGAGCGAGATCATGCCACCGTAGCGGGAAAGGAAGGTCAAGCTGACGGCGCACAGGCCGATCCACAGCGTCGGCACGGCGATCGCGCTCGTGATGTAGACGGAGAAGATGAACGGCAGCAGCACGACCACGCCGACGACGACGACAGCCGCCATGCGCCGGGCCATCAGATAGGAACTCATCGCTCGGCTCTCGCGAACAGCCCCTGGGGTCGCACGGCAAGCACGGCGGCCACCAGTAGGAAGGTGACGACCATCGAGTAAGGGGCGAGGTTCTGCGGCAGGTAAACGCCCGAGTACGTCTCCACGAACGCCAGCAGTGCGGCTCCTAGGGCAGCCCCGCCAAGGCTACCCATGCCGCCAATAATCACGACGACAATCGAGCTGGTCAGGAAGGCTACGTCCTGACCGGGTGCCAACGAGAGCATTGTTCCGCCCAACACGCCCGACAGGGCGGCGAGGCAGGACCCGGCGAAGAAAGCAATCGCGAAGACGACCTGGACGTTAACGCCGAGAGCCGACGCCATCGCGCGGTCGTCGATGCCGGCCCTGATGACCATGCCGAAGCGTGTCCGCTGGATCCATAGCCACAATAGGAGGCCAATCGCCAGCGCCATGCCGATGACGAAGAGTCGGAAAGACGAGTAGGAAAGGTTGTACAGGCCGAGCTGGAAAGGCTGGGCCAGCGCCGTCGGCGTCGGCAACACGCTTGGCATGGCGCCGAAATTCGCAAGCATCTGGTCGGCCAGGATCACCGAGATGGCGATGGTGATGAGCGCCTGGCGCAAATCCTGGCCGAGGTTCCAGCGCAGGAAGGCCTGCTCCATGACCAAGCCGAGAACGCCCACCGAGAGCATCGCGATGAGCGCAGCCAGCCACCAATCGACGCCCATCTTGGTTGTCAATGCCCAGGCGCAGTATCCGCCGAGAAGGTAGAGCGAACCGTGCGCCATGTTGACTACGCGCATGAGGCCGAAGATCAGTGTGAGGCCGACAGCCGCCAAGAAGAACAGCGCCGCGAGACTGACCGATCCAAGAGTAATGATGATGAACTGGGGCACATTGCCGCTCGTGCCAAGCCCGTTGCGGAGGACCTGAATAGCGATCCAGCCCGCGCCAAACACGATCAGCGCCGCCCAAATCATCGGGCCCAGATTGCGTCGCGTGCGATGGGATGCGACGACCGAGGAATCGACGTGGGGCGATATCGCAGCAGCCTCCGGCGCCGGGGGGACTTCCACTCTGTCGCTGTCGGCCATCTGGCTACGACCTCGTTCGCGGACTCAGATCAGACGATGAAAGAGAACACGAAGGCCCTGGGCAAAGCGCACAGGGCCTTCGCAAGACCCTGCTAGAAGTTGGCCGCCCAGGGAGGCGGTGTGCCGGCTTGGCACACGGGCTGATCGCGGCCCGGGGCCGGCGAAGTGGCGCTGAACAGGCCGCCGAACGTCTCGTCGACCTCAGACACCGTCTTGAGGACGTTGAAACTCAGGTTGCCGCTCGCGTCCTTGACGAACTGCGTTACATACGCGGGGATGTTCGCGTTGCGATTCGCGTCGAGGGTGATCTTCCCATTCGGGAAGGTCGGGGTCAGCGATGACAACGCCTGGTTGAACGCGGCATGGTTGTTCGACAGATCACCGTTGACCTTGGTCATGGCCTCGATGATTGCCTGCATGCCGTTGTAATAGATGACTGTGAACAGGCTCTGCGCCGGGACACTCGGATACACGTTCTGGATCGCATTGACCCAGGCCGTCCAGGTGGCGTCGGTGCTGCCCTGGGGAACAGGTGACCCACCGGCCATGCCCACGAGCGAGTCGCCCGTGACGAAGGACGTCGGGTCCATGACTGATGAACCGCCGAGCATCTTCTTTGATGGATCGCCGCCGAGTTGCTTGTATGCCGCCAGAACGTTGGTGGTATTCGTGCCGCCCGTGAGCAGCAGTGTGCCATCAACGTCCGATGGGATCTGTGCCACGTAGGAAGACCAGTCGGCGGTGCTCAATGGCACATAGGTCCGCTGCGTGACCTGTCCACCCTCCGAACAGAATTCCGCAATGACACCCGCCGCGAGCGTGTACGGATACGAATAGTCCTCGGCGAGGATGGACATCTTCTTCCAGCCCAGGACCTTGTACGCGTACGTGCCGACGCCGGCCATCCACTGCGCGCCGTCTCCGCCGAAGCGGAAGAAGTTCGGCGCCTGGACCTGCAAAGTTGTGATTTGGGCACCAGAAGTGCCGTTTATGAACGTGACACCGGGCTGCGTCTTCGCGTAGTTGGCGATGGCAACACCCTCGTCGCCCGACTCGGGGCCAAGCAGGATGTCGACGTGCTGCTGCTCGACAAGCAGTCGAGCCTGGGCCACAGCTGCATCAGGTGTTGCGTCAGAGCAACCCCAGTACAACTGCACCGGACGGCCGGCAATTGTGGCGTTCAGCACGCCATCCTCAGGACCCTGGCCCGCCGAGGTACCGCCGGCAAGATTGAGAAGCGCGAACTTCGCGCCCAGGAACGCTTCCAGCTGGTAAGTCGCGAACGGGCCGCCGCAGATCGCCAGGACGCCGATCTTCAGTGGCTCAGTCGAGGGCGCCGTGGTGCCCGGTGCGGTGCCCACCGGCGCCACAGTGACGGTGGGCGCCGCGGTGCCCGGTGCGGTGCCCACCGGCGCCGCAGTGACGGGCGGCGCGGTGACGGGTGCGGTCGATGGCGCGTTACCTGAGCATCCGCTCAGGACGACGACGAGCGCCGTGATCGTCGAAAGGACAAACACTTTGGATCGTGAGCCCACGATCGCTCCTCCTTGTGACCATCTATGGACGTCCCCTCGCCGGCGTTCAAACGTCGCCGCGCGTCTTCGTCCTATGCCGGGTCAAGCACTGCTCATAGGTCACCCTCGTAATTTGGGCTTGTCATGCCCCATCGCCCCTCATCTCATGACCTCTTGGATTCGGGAAGGCGTCGTACCCAGTGGCGAGGTGATCGGGTTGCCGCGCAGATCGAGCTCCGAGTCCTTCCCATCGAGGGAGACGACGATCAGCTCAACCCCTGCCTCGACGACGTCACGACGCGCCTGTTCACCGATCAACTCATCGGTGACCACCGCCGTAACTGCCGACAAATCGGCCACCATCATTAGCGCCGAATAGTCGAACTTCGACGAATCGAGGAGCAGGACCACCTTGTCGGCGGACCGCATCAGAGCCTGCTTCATCTCGACATCGGCGCCGTTCGTGCTCCACATCCGACCATCACGCACGGCTGCTGCCCCCAGCAGGAGTATCTGCATGCGAAGCTGCGAGACGAGCGTGTGAGCCTGAGGTCCGGCGAATTCCTGGCCCTCGTGGAAGAAGGTGCCACCCAGCCCGAGAAGCTCCACGCCAGACCGGCGCGCAATCGCAGCCATCGCCGGCAACGAGTGAGTGACGACCGTCAGACGCTGGTCGACTGGGAGGCGGCGGGCAACCTCGACGATCGTTGTCCCGGCGTCGAGACCAACTACCGAGCCGGGGGAGATCAACCTGAGCGCGTGCAGCGCGATCGCGCGCTTCGCATTCAGGTGCTGGTCGGCGCGGAAGCGGAAGTCAACAGGGGCGAGCAGGTCGGTCACGGCGCTGACGCCTCCGTGAACGACGTTCACGAGCCCTTGCTCGGACAGCTTGCGAACGTCACGGCGGACGGTCATGTCTGAGACGCCCAGATCTCGGCTCAGGGCGGCAAGTGCGCAGTAGCCCGACTCGCGCACGAGGTCAAGGATCCGCTCGCGTCGCGCTGGAGCAGTCTCGTAACGAAGGGCGCGTTCGATCATGTCTGTGCTCCTGTTGAGTTGGCATCGCAGCAGATGCCTGTGGGCCACCCGAATCGCGCAGCTCGGTCAAAAGCCAGAGCCGCCGATGGAAAGACGTGGCCTGTCAGTTGGGGGAGCAACATGCCGTCACGCATTCGTCGTCTCGGATTGCCCGGCCGCGCATAGGACCACTGTCTTGAGACCGCGGTTCGAGGCCACACTCTCGATCGCCCGGTCTATCTGCTCGAGATCGAACTCCGCGGTGATGAGCGGCTCCAGCTCGAGGCGGTCGAGCATTCGAACTGCGCGTTGGAAGTCGAAGTTGCGAATGAACGAGCCGCGAATCGTCAACTGCCGTTCGTAGAGCTCATAAGGGCGCAGACTTAACTCGGCATTACGTGGTGAAACACCCATGACCACGACGGATCCACCGCGACGAGCCATCCCGATCGCCTGCTCGATGGTCGACGGGGACCCGACTGCCTCGATGACCCGGTCGAGGCCGACGTCGTCGGTAAACCGCATAGCCGTCTCGATAACGTCGTCGGTCTTCGGGTCGACAACCTGATCGGCGCCCATTCGAGCACCCATCTCGCGCCGTTTCGCGTCAGGCTCGGAGAGCAGTACGTGAGCTCCGTGCAGGCGTGCGACTTGAGTGAGAAGCATCCCGATCGTGCCCCCGCCAACCACGCCAACCCATTCGCCGGGCCTTACCCCCGCGAGTCCCAGGGCATGCAGCACACAGGCCAGCGGCTCCGTGAGGATGGCGCTCCGCCAACTGACGCCGGCGGGCAGCGGATACAGCGCGGCCAGAGGGACGATGGAGTAGTCGGCAAATGCCCCAAGGTGAGCCGACCTCCGCGAGCATAGGAGCTCCTCCCCTTCGCGGCAGTGAAAACAGATTCCGCAAGAGACGCTTGGGCAAACTGAGACGACCATGCCCTCGGCCGCAGGCGAGTCGCCATCGCCTAGGGCCTCGACGATGCCGACACCCTCATGCCCGAGTGTGATGGGCGGCTTCCATAGCTCGAAGTCGCCTCTTACGGCGTGAACATCCGACCCGCACACGCCGCTTCCGATCATCCGCACAAGCGCCTGCCCGGGGCCAGGATCTGGCACAGATACCCGCTCTAGACGGAGGTCTGACGCTCCGTAGAACCGCGCTACCAGACTTAACCGCTCCACGTTCGCTTCCGTCCTCGATCGGCGGATACGCCCGCTCATTGGCGCATCATTGCGCGATACCGCACATTTCTGCCTTGTGTGATTGTTAGTTTGACCACAAACTGAGTCACATGTCAAGCAGACTCGGTGTCGTTCCGAACACTTGAGGGCTTAGTCCCAGACGCAGCCGGGGCCGCGTGGCGTCGAGGCGCCCAGTCAGGATTGCCAATGCGCTACCGCGAGTGGGACCGAAAGCCAGATCAGCGCGGCCGCCGCACCGAGCGCAGCGACGCGTACTGCCATGGCCTCGACCCACTCGGCGCTGCCGGGGCGAAGCGCCGCGGGCCGGTGCAGCCAGGACATCACCACACGGCGTCGAGGGGAACCGATTCGTCGGCGTGGAGCTCACCGACGAGGCCAAGGCAAACGGTCTGACGGTGGCACTCCCTCGGAGTGTGGCTTTGGCGCGCCCGGCGGGACTCGAACCCACGACCTTCAGGTCCGCAACCTGACGCTCTATCCACTGAGCTACGGGCGCATTGGCGGAGAGGGAGGGATTCGAACCCTCGGAGCAGGTTACCCCACTCAGCGGTTTAGCAAACCGCCGCACTAGGCCTCTATGCGACCTCTCCCAATCCGGGCAGCCGATGATAGCATCGGCAGTCTTCCCGCCCGCTCTGTCCGGGCCCGATCTATAGGTGTTTTGGCATGCCCAAGCAGGTCGTCCTCGTCGGCCATCCGGTCTCGCACTCGCTCAGTGGCGACCTGCAGCAGGCCGCTTTCGACGACGCCGGCATCGACGCGCGCTACGAGCCGCTCGACGTGCCGTTAATGGCCCTGGGCGAAACGATCGAGCAGCTGCGCGGCGACGACTACCTTGGCGCCAACATCACCGTCCCGTACAAGGAACGCGTCGTCTCGATGATGGATCGCCTGACCGACGAGGCTCAGGCCACCGGCGCGGTCGACACGATCACCCGCGAGGGCTCTCGGCTGGTCGGGCACAACACGGACGTGAACGGCTTTCGAGCGGCGCTCGATGCCATCATCGGCCGCCAGAAGATGCCCAAGCAGGCGGTCATCATCGGTGCCGGCGGTGGCGCGCGAGCGGCCGTCTACGTGTTCATCACCAGTGGCTTCCAGCGCGTGATCGTCTTCAACCGCCACCTCCACCGCGCCGAGGGCCTGGTCCGCCACTTTGGCCGGACCGCCGCGCACATGGAGCTGCGCGCGATGCCGTGGCACGAGTCGGTCATCGAGGCTGAGCTGGCCAAAACGAAGGTGCTCGTCAACGCGTCCGCGCTGGGCAACGCCGGCGAGCAGTCGCCCATCCCCGCCGAGCTGCTGCCGCCGGACCTGTTCGTGCTCGACCTGGTGTACGTACCACGCGACACGAAGCTGGTTCGTGACGCGAAGGCTGCGGGCGCGGCCGAGGCGCTCAACGGCGACACGATGCTTCTCCATCAGACGGCAGCGGCATTCAACCTCTGGACGGGTCGCGATGTCTCGCTCGACCTGCTCCAGCGCCAGCTGGATGTCGTGCGCGAGCGCCAGCCGGCAGCGGCCGAAGCTGCGGCCATGGCCTCCGACTGACGGGCGTTCTTTCCACACTCGTCGATCGGGCGGTCAACCGGACTGCCCTCCCCGGTCGACTTCCAGCATCTGACCGAGCACGGGCACTGGTGCACAACGCACCGGCGGTCGACCTGCTCGTTGGCTCAGTCCTCTTTCGTGATGCGTTCCTGAGCGGCGGCCGCGGCCACGCGGACCTCCCGCGACTGTCTGCCACCGGCTACCGGGTGGTTGGACTGACCGTTGCGACTACCTGGCCTGACGTCGAGGGCAGCCTGTCGCGCTGGCACTTTCGGTCGCTCGGGCTGCCGTCGTCCGCCGTTCGCTCCCCGTTCGCGGTTGCGCGATGGCTGATCGGCCGCATCGAGCACCTGTGCGCAGCGTCGGACGGGAAGCTGGTCGTCATTCGAACGTCCAACGACCTCGACCTGTGCCTGGCCGACGGCGGCCCGGTCGGCATCCTGCTCGGCGTGCAGGGCGGCCACGTGCTCGAGGGCGACCTGCCCAACGTCGGGCGGCTACGCGAGCTGGGCGTGCGCATGTTCGCGCCGGCGCACGTGATGGACAACGACGTCGTCGGCTCGGGCACGGGCAAGCGGGCGGCGGGGGTCACCGACTTTGGGCACGCCGTGATCCAGGAGCTTGAGGCGCAGGCGCTGATCGTCGATCTCGCGCATATGTCACTGCCGGGCATCGAGGCCGTGCTGCCGACGCTCACCCGGCCCTTCCTTTTGAGCCACGGCGCGATCCGTGACGAGACCGCGCGGCCCGGGCGGTTGCGCCGCTACGGCGCGGCGACGCGCAACGTTCCGGCGTCCGTGGCGCGCGAGGTCGGCGCGCGCGGCGGGCTGTTCGGCGTGGTCCTCGCCACGCAGCTGCTCGGCGGATCGACCCTCGCCGACGCCGTTGGCATGATCCGCCGCGCGCTCGACGCGGCCGGAGACAAGAACGTGGCACTGGGCTCCGACATGGATGGCGCGTTGCGCATGCTCATCGATGTCGAAGGCATGCCCGCGCTCGTCGACGCGCTGCTCGCGTCCGGTTTGGAAGAGGCGGTCGTGGCTGGATATGTTGGCGCCAACGCCGTGCGCTTCCTGCGCGCGAACCTGCCCGCAACCTAGGTTTCGGCTGGTCTGCGCCAGACGTAGCGCACGTCGGGCGTTCGCTCCTCGTTGCCTGAGCCGTCGGTGAGCTCGGCCACGGTGAAGCCGTTGCGCTCGTAGAAGCGCCGCGCGCGGTCGTTGACCTGAAACGTCCAAAGCTGCAGCGCGCCTTCGCTTCTTTCCTTGGCCAGGTCCAGCAGTTGGCGGCCGATCCCCTCCCCCAGGCGGTCGGGCGCGACGTAGAGCTGGTCTACCCAGCCCGGCGTCAGCGACATGATCGCGACCACTCGGCCGTCGTCCGTAGCCACCCACCCTTCGGTCTTGGCGATCAGCACGTTGCGCACGTAGCCGCGCACCTCGTCGTCCGAGTGTGCGAAGGGCACCGTGGGCAGCGCAATCCGGCGCGAGGTGATGAACACGGCGGTGGCGGCTTCAGCGTCAGCGTCGGTCGCCCGCCGGAGCTCAACGCCGTTGCTCATTGCTCGGATGCTAGCGCCGCCTCCGTGCTGATCGGTGGCTCGTCGATGGCCAGCGTCGCCGACGACGCGCGGCGCATCCGGCGGGCAACGAGGAGAACCATCAAACCGCTGATCGTGTAGCCGCTGCCCTGGATGACGACCATCGGCAGGATCCCAACCGTCTGGCCGAAGAATCCGCCGAGCGACGTGCCCACGATCGCGCCGACGGCCATCACGGTCATCAGCAGGCCAATCACGCGCCCGCGATGCGAGTCGAGGACCTCACGCTGCTGGATCGTCGTGCCACCGACCTGCATCGCCGTGCCCGGGATGCCGACGATGACCATGCCCACGAGCGCGGGCCAGATGACCGGCGCGATGACGGGATAAGTGAACAGCACGAGATCGATCAAGCCGAACAGGAGGGCACCGACGCCGAGCATTCGCGCCGGCGACGCGTTGCGCAGGAATTTGCCGACGATGAAGGCGCCGATCAGGCCACCGATCGCCTGCGTCGACAGCAGCGCGGCAAAGACGAGGTTGTCGCCGTGCAGGATGTCCGTGGTCCAGGGCACGAACAGCGCGCCCAGCACGCCTTCGCCGACCGACGTGATCAGCCCGAAGACGATAAGGGCCATGAGCAGCGTGCTTGCCGATGCCTGGGCGATGCCGTCGCGCAGCTCGGCAACAAGGCGCGACAAGGCCGAGTCAGCGGGCAGGATCGCGGCGTCGTGGCTCAGCGCTGGCGCTGTTGGCTTGAACGACGGCCGCGACGGGATCATCGAGATCAGCACCGCCGCGATCGCGAACGAGATCGCGTCGATGGCCACCACTCCGGCCAGGCCGAGGAGGGCAACGACGATGCCGCCGAGCGCCGGACCGATCAGTCGCGACAGGTTCTGATTGAGGCTGCTGAGCGAGTTGGCCTCGACCAGGTGCTCGGATCCGACCAACTGAGGCAGCATCGCGATCTGCGCCGGTGCGAAGAGAAGGCCCAGGATCACGGCCGCGACGACCGCGCCGTACACGATCCAGACGCCCAGCGCGTCGACGGCGAGCAGGGGCAGCAGCGCGACGGCCAACGCGACGTTGACCCAGATCATCAGCCGCCTGCGATCCCAGCGATCGACAAACACGCCGGCAGTGGAGCCGAAGAGGACCTGCGGAACGAGCCCAGCGAGGAAATAGGCGGCGGTGGCGAGTGTCGAGCCGGTCAGCCGATAGACCTCGAAGGGAAGACCGGCACGCAGCGCCCAGTCACCGATCATCGAGATCAGGCCGGCCGACCAGAGAAGTCGGAAATCCCGGAAACGTAGCAACCGAACCATCGCGCGCCCCCATTACCGTATTCGCAGTTGCGAATAGTAAAGGACGACCTTTTACAAAGGCAAGGTTCAGTTACACGCTTCGCTGAAGGAGCCCATCGGCGATCATGGATGCGCTGTGAACGACGCCCTCATCGCCATCGCCGCCCTCGGTCTCCTGGCCGGTGGCGCGATCGTGGTCATCGATTCGCTGATCGTGCGTCGTATCAGGCGCCAGCGAACAGGAAAGTCGGACGTTGAGTCGCCTAGTGATACTCCTCGTCGCTGACCTGGCTGCCCCACTCCGACTCGGGCCCCTCCGCGGGCACCTCCCACATCGCGAGGTGGGTCATGAAGTGGTCCGGCGCGGCACCATGCCAGTGCCACTCGCCGGGCGCGGCATAGATCGTGTCGCCAGCACGGATCTCCTGGATCTCTCCGCCCGAGGCCTGGACTCGGCCGATGCCTTCGGTCACATGCAGCGTCTGGCCGAGCGCGTGGGCGTGCCACGAGTTACGCGCGCCGGGCGCGAAACGGACGACGTTGACTCGAATGTGCTCGTCCGGGTGCGTGCCGGCGTGCCGATCGATCCAAACGTCGCCGATGAATCGGTCGGGCGCTCCCTTGGAGCTTGGTTGCTTCTTAACGATTTCCACGGCGATTGACCTCGAGCTAGAGGTGGAGTAGCAGGACGGGCGCGGCCGCAGCAAGGCCGGCCGCAAGCTGCGTGAGAAGGACGCGGACTCCTTCGCGCGGCGCGGCGGGCAGCCAGCGCACTGCGAAGTAGGCCATGACCGGTATCTGACCGGCCATGAGCAGCTGCCACAGGTGAGCGGCGGCACCCTCGTCAGCATCTGGCGATCGGCCGATGCCCGTCGTCAGGGCGAGCGCAACGACACCGATCGCCGCGATTGACATCGCGATCGGCAACAGGGCACTGGCTCGGGTGGCGATGAAGCGGAGCGTCACGGCCGTCACTCTACGTCAGCGAAGCTCGACCGGCCTTGCCCCCGAATGGCACCAAGGGCCGCCGACAGCTTGACTGCCGGTGCCGCGATACGCGGCGGGCAATGTGCCGCGCGGCCGAGGCTAGAGTTGGAACAGGAAAGGACTGCATTTAGCCGTGCGTCCTTTCTCAGGCCGAGGCTGGCGCTGGAACCGTCAGCCCCGGCCGATTTCGTTCAGAAGGTTGGCGCAAGGACGGACCAAACGGCCCCACTCAACAGTACGTTTGGCAATTGCCTGATCCCGTTGGCTTCCAACCTCAACATGGGGCACGGTCGCTGCTACGTGCGAACGACCCGGCCAGCGACCGCGCCCGGGAAGGACGGACCACAGTGCGCCGACGTTTGACTCTGGCCTCGACGTTCATCGCCATCCTGGTTGCGCTCATCCTGCCCGCGTCGACCCTCGCCTACAGCGGAATCAACTACTCCAAGGAGGACAACTACTGCGCCGGGCTCAATGTGCACTTCACCGTCAAGTTCTGGGCCGCCGGGAACACCAAAGCCACGAGACTGACGGTTGACAGCTGGGCGCAACGGGCTCCAAGCGGTGGCGCCTGGAAGACGGTCAAGACCTGGACCCGGCACACGTACAGCTTCGCGATCAACGGCCGGGTGCACAGCGTGACCGGGTCACTCGTTTACAAAGGCAAAGTCAACTACTACTGGTATCGCATCCAGATGCGGCTCCAGGCGTGGCATAACAGCACGCGGCTCAAGCAGTACACGGTCACGAGTATCCACTGCTGAGGATTTGGCGGAGAGGGAGGGATTCGAACCCCCGGACCTTTCGGTCAACGGTTTTCAAGACCGCCGCCATAAACCACTCGGCCACCTCTCCGTGGCGTCGCCCTGAGCGCAAAACTGCCGCGCCCAGCTGTGCGGACTAGGGCCAACTTGTGACTATTGGTTGAGTGCCCAGCCGCGGCCGCGCCGTCAGGCTTGGTCATTGTGGCACGCTTCGTGACCGGCATAGAACTGCCGGCAGTCGCACAATCGTCGACGCCGGCGTTGAGTCGTGCGGCGAGCACGCGCGTCGTTTACGGCATCTCGATCACGCTCTCCGCCGCGCTCGCGTTCCTCGTCGAGCCGATGGTGGCGCGCGTTCTGCTGCCCGTCTACGGCGGCAGTGCCGCGGTGTGGGCGACCTCGCTCGTCTTCTTCCAGGTCGCCCTGCTGCTCGGTTACTGCGCCGCGCACGTGCTGGCGCGCCGGCCACTGATCCAGCTCGGGCTGCTGATTGTGCCACTCGCGCTCGTCCCGATCTGGTTCAGCGCTCCGTCGGCGCCACCCGCGGGTATCGCTCCCAGCGCGTGGCTGATCGGTCAGCTCGCGCTGATGGTCGGCGCACCGTTCGTCGCCCTCGGCTCGGCTGGTCCTGCACTGCAGGGTTGGTTCGCCAACGCTCCGCGCGCGGGCGGGCGCGACCCGTATGTGCTGTACGTGGCGTCCAACTTCGGCTCGCTGGTCGGTCTGCTGGCGTATCCGTTGGTCGTCGAGCCTGCGCTGCGCGTCGCCGACCAGGAGCTGCTCTGGACGATTGCGTACGTTCTGTTCATGGCCGTCGCGGCGACATGCCTCGTCGTTGGCGGGCGTCGCCGCGACTCCGCTGAGGCACAGGAGGCGACCGAGGCGACCGACGAAGCGCCACCGACCCTCGCGAGCTATGCGCGCTGGGCTGCGCTCGCCGCGCTGCCCGTGGTCCTGCTCATCGGTGCCACGAACGAGCTGACGATCGACGTCGCCGCCGTGCCGCTGCTGTGGGTCGCGCCGCTGGCCGTCTACCTGGTGACGCTGATGGTCGCCTTCTCGCCACGCTCCGGGCGAGCGGTCGCGCTCGCAGGCTGGCTGCTTCTGCCGCTTACCCTGGTTGCGCTGATGGCCGCGATGGGCGGGCTGCACCCACAGTTGCTGCCCGGTCTGGCGCTGCATCTCGCGGCGCTGCTGTGCGCCGGCATCGTCATCCACGCCCGGCTGGCCGCCGGCCGACCCGCGGCGCGACATCTGACCAGCTTCTACCTCGCCGTCGCGGCGGGCGGGGCGGCCGGCGGCGTCTTCGCCTCGCTGATAGCGCCGCTCATCTTCGTGCGGTCGTACGAATACCCACTCGGCCTGCTCCTCGCGCTGCTCGCCCTGCCGGCGCTCCCGGTGCTTGCCGCGCGTGCGACCTGGCTCGCTTCGATCGTTCGCGAGCTCGCCTACGTCGGCGTCGCGGTGGCCATCCTGCTCGTGCTGTGCGGCGCCGATCCGATCGCCGTGGCGCCTGTCGCCGTCCTGCTCGTGCTGCCCGTGCTGCTCCGGCCGTGGCGTTGGACGATGGTCGTGGCCATGTCCGCCGTCGTGATTGTGCTCGCCACGGCGCACGCGCCGGTCCTATACGAGAGCCGAACGTTCTACGGCGTCAACCGGGTCACGGAGCTCGACGGCGGCGCCGCCCACCTGCTCGGCCACGGCGTGACCGTTCACGGTGCCGAGCTGATGGACCCCGCCCTGCGCGATCAACCCCTCGCCTACTACAGGTTCGGTGGGCCGGTCGACGACGCTTTCGCCAGCCTCAGTACGGCACCGCGCGACGTCGCGATCGTGGGCCTGGGGACGGGGTCGATCGCTGCCTACGGACGAACGGATGACGCTCTGACCTTCTACGAGATCGACCCTGAGGTAGTGCGCATCGCGCGCGACCCGACTCTCTTCCGTTACCTGTCCGACACGCCGGCACAGATCAACGTCGTCGTCGGCGATGGACGGCTCGAGCTCGCCCAGGCGCCCGCGGGCGAGTACGACATGGTCGTGCTCCTTCAGCTCCGACGCTGTGCCCGTGCACCTACTGACGGTCGAAGCGATCACCGACTATATGCGCCACCTGCGGCCGGGCGGGTTGCTGCTGTTCAACCTGTCCAACAGGTACGTCAACCTGACTCCCGTCATTGCGGCAGCCGGTCGCGAGCTGGGCCTGTCCGGTTGCGTGAAGAACGACGTTCGACCGGCGGGCAGTGACCCTGATCTGGTCTTCAACGCAACCTGGGCTGTGCTGAGCGCCACGCAGCCACAGGTATGCGCGACGCAGGGTTGGGCGGCGCTGCCCGACGTGGGCACGCGCAGCGCCTGGACGGACGACTTCAGCGACATCGTCGGCGCGCTGCGCTGATCCGCGCTGCCGTGATCAGGAAATGTGACCGGGATGGGTCCAACGGCCGCCTTAATACGACCAACGGCCCGTCCCGGCTCAGAGTCAGTTCGAGGACTCTGACGCCATGAACCCACAGTCACACGACGACGACATGTACCGCTGCGACCTGTGCCACAGGGCCGTCGATGCCGACACTCGAGCCCGCGCCCGACGCGCCTGGCAGCCGCTGATCATCTGCGACCGCTGCGTGCGCGAGGCGGACGCCCAGTGGTCGGGCTCGCACGGACTCGCCGCCGCAGCCAGCGCCACCGCCTAGGACCGCTCCGGACAGGCCACGCGGCCTGTTCGGGTAGCGTTGTGCCATGGCCAATAACGACCCACGCTTGCCCGACTGGGGCGCGATCGAGGTCCGCGGCGCGCGCGAGAACAACCTGCGCAACCTGAGCCTCGACATCCCCAAACGACGCCTGACGGTCTTCACCGGTGTTTCCGGCTCTGGCAAGAGCTCGCTCGTCTTCGAGACCATCGCCGCCGAGTCGCGCCGCCTGATGAACGAGACCTACACGGGGTTCGTCCAGTCGTTCATCGGCACACCGGCGCGACCCAACGTGGACTCGCTCAACAACCTGTCCGCGGCGATCGTGGTCGACCAGGAGCGAATGGGCGCCAACGCCCGTTCGACGGTGGGCACCGTGACCGATACGAATGCTCTCCTGCGCCTGCTTTTCAGCCGTCTGGGTAAGCCGCACATCGGCGGGCCGCAGGCGTTCTCATTCAACGTTCCGTCCGTGCACGGTGCAGGTGCGCTGACCGTCGAGCGTGGCGCGGGCCAGACGGTCCGCCGCTCGTTCTCCGTGACCGGCGGCATGTGCCCGCGCTGCGACGGCATGGGCAGCGCCACCGACTTCGACCTGACGCAGGTGTTCGACGCGAGCAGGTCGCTCAACCAGGGTGCGCTGCTGGTCCCCGGCTACAGCATGAACGGCTGGTACCGGCGCATCTTCAGCGGCTCCGGCTTCTTTGACATGGACAAGCCGCTGGGCAGCTTCTCGAAGACGGAGCTGAACGACCTCCTTTACAAGGAGCCGATCAGGATCAAGGTCGAGGGCATCAACGTCACCTATGAGGGCGTCATCAGCAAGCTCCAGAAGACGACGCTTGCCAAGGACGTCGACACGCTCCAGCCGCACGTGCGCGCCTTCGTCGAGCGCGTTGTCACCTTCACGACGTGCCCCGAGTGTGACGGCACGCGGCTCAGCGCGGCCGCGCGCTCGTCGAAGATCACGGGCACCAATATCGCCGACGCATGCGCGATGCAGATCAACGACCTGGCCGAATGGGTGCGCGCCCTGGACGAACCGTCCGTTGCGCCGCTGCTGGCAAACCTCCAGCACAGCCTCGACGCGTTCGTTCAGATCGGCCTGGGATATCTGAGCCTCGACCGAGCCTCCGGAACTCTTTCCGGCGGCGAGTCGCAACGGACGAAGATGGTTCGCCACGTCAGCTCGCCGCTGACGGACATGACCTACGTATTCGATGAGCCGACGATCGGCCTGCATGCCCACGACGTGACGCAGGTGAACTCGCTGCTCGAACGGCTGCGCGACAAGGGCAACACCGTCCTCGTGGTCGAGCATGACGCGGAGGTGATTCGCATCGCCGACCACGTCATCGATATGGGTCCCGGTGCCGGCGCCGCAGGCGGCGGGATTGTCTTTGAGGGCACTGTCGATGGTCTGATCGCCTCCGGGACCGCCACGGGCCGCTACCTCGACGTCCGTCAGCAGATCAAGCCGGAGCCGCGTGCGCCAAGTGGCGCGATCGCGATTCGAAACGCCAATCTGCACAACCTCAAGGACGTCTCGGTTGACGTGCCGCTGGGTGTGCTGGTCGCCATCACCGGCGTCGCCGGCTCCGGTAAGAGCTCCCTTATTCACGGCTGCATGCCGCGCACCGATCCATCGGTGACGGTCATCGACCAGGCCGGCATCAGGGGCTCACGGCGCTCCAACCCGGCAACGTATACGGGCATCCTCGATCCCATCCGCAAGGCGTTCGCGAAGGCCAACGGCGTCAAGGAATCGTTGTTCAGCGCCAATTCGGATGGCGCGTGCCCGGCGTGCAACGGCCTGGGCAGGATCTACACGGATCTTGGCTTCATGGCCACGGTCGAGAGTATGTGCGAGGTGTGCGAGGGTCGTCGCTACACGGACGAGGTGCTCGGCTACCTGCTGCGTGGCACGAATATCGTCGACGTCTTGCGCATGCCCGTCGACGAGGCGCGCCATTTCTTCACGGAGAAGCCCGTCAAGCAGATGCTCGACCGCCTGGCCGATGTCGGCCTGGGATATGTGTCGCTTGGTCAGGAACTCGACACGTTCTCCGGCGGTGAGCTCCAGCGTTTGAAGCTGGCGATCGAGATGTCCTCGGACACGGAGGTCTACGTCCTCGACGAGCCAACAACCGGGCTGCATATGCAGGACGTCGACAACCTGATCCGCCTGCTCGAACGGCTTGTCGACTCCGGCCGGACGGTGATCGTCATCGAGCACAACCTCGACGTCGTCGCGCGCGCCGACTGGGTCATCGACCTGGGTCCCGGCGGCGGCCACGACGGCGGCCGGGTGATCTTCGAAGGGCCGCCGGCGCAACTGGTCAACTCCGAGAACTCACTTACCGGGCAATACCTCCGCGGCCGACTCGAACTGACGGCTGCGAACGCCAGTTAAGTCGATCGCGCTCCCATTTGCCGCCGGGCTCTAGCCTCACTGCGTGTGATTCGGCCGACACTGCCCGGGCCGAAGCTACAGGAGAGGCACATGAGCCCCAAACGCGTCTTGGCGGCAATCTCGCTCGCTTTGTTGCTGGCCACGTCTGTCCCGGCAACGATTTTGGCCGGACATGGACAGTCGGATGTGAAGTACAAGCACTACGCGAACTGCACGAAGATGCACAAGGACTATCCGCACGGCGTAGGCAAAGTCGGCGCCAAAGACAAAGTCAGTGGCCACAGCAAGCCCGTCAAGGACTTCTACGTCAGCAACGGCCTATACAGCGCCAACAAGGGCTCCGACCGCGACAAGGACGGCATCGCCTGCGAGGCGCACTGATCCGAAAAAGGGTCAAGAAGCCGGGGCCAGGCGCCCCGGCTTTACTACTTCGGGAGAGTGAGTGGGCCGACGCGCGAGGCCAGCGGCTCCGGCAACGCAACTGAGCCGTCCGGCTGCTGATAGACCTCGAGCAGCGCGGCCATCGTGCGTGGCAGGGCCAGGCCAGAGCCGTTGAGCGTGTGCAGGATCTCCGGCTTCGCGCCTGGCTCCGGCCGGTAGCGGATGTTCATGCGCCGGGCCTGGTAGTCGCGGAAGTTCGAGACGCTCGACACCTCCAGCCAGTCCTGGACGCCCGGTGCCCAGACCTCGACGTCGTACTTCTTGGCCTGCACGAAACCCATGTCACCCGTGGCCATGAGCTTGACCCGATACGCCAGGCCCAGGCGCTGAAGCACGGCCTCCGCCCGTTCGGTGAGCCATTCGAGCGTCGCCGCGGACTCATCGGGCTTGACGAAGCAGACCATCTCGACCTTGTCGAACTGGTGCACGCGCAGGATTCCCCGGGTCTTCGCGCCCGCCGCGCCCGCCTCGCGCCGGAAGCAGGGCGAGTAGGCGACGTAGCGGATGGGCAGGCGATCGGCCTCGACGATCTCGTCGCGCAGCATGTTGGTGACGGGAACCTCGGCCGTGGGCACGAGATACAGGTCGTCGCGCGTGACGACGTACATCTGGTCTTCCTTGTCGGGGATCTGGCCCGTGCCTTTTGCAGACTCCTCATTAACGAGGGCGGGCGGCCATACCTCGGTGAAGCCGTGCTCGCTGGTATGGAGGTCCAGGAAGAAGTTGATCAGTTCGCGCTGGAGATGGCTCCCGGCACCGACATAGATCGGGAAGCCTGATCCGGTCACCTTTGCGCCCGCCGCGAGGTCGAACATCCCGAGCCGCTCGGCGACCTCCCAGTGCGGCTTCCTGCCCTCTGCCGACGCTGGCTCGCCCCACGTCCGGACGATGACGCTCGCCTCCTCGCCACCGACAGGCACATCCGCATCGGGCGGGTTGGGGATGCGCAGCAAGAGATCGTCAAGCTGAGTGTCGAGCTCGCGCAGGCGCTGCTCGCCGGCCTCGATGCGCGTGCCGAGCTCCGTCGAACGTGCCTTGAGCTCGTCCGCGCCGACGCCGCTGGCTTTCATTGCCGTACCCACCTGGGCGGATACATCCTTGCGTTGGGCACGCAGCCCGTCGACGTCACCAAGCAGCCGGCGGCGCTCCGCGTCCGCGGCAAGCGCCTCATCGATCAGCGTGGGATCCTCGCGCTTGGCGATAGCGCCGTTGCGGATCGTGTCGGCCTCATCACGCAGGCGCTGCAGACCGACGCTCATTGCTGCCCTCCGAAAGCCGCGGCTTCGCGCAGCCGTGTGATGACGAAAGCCGCCGACAGGGACGCCAGTAACCAGCCGGCGCGTGGTCCGTTTGCGCGGCCAAGAAACGCGCGGTAGATCGCCCCGAACGCCTCACCCGGCTTCAGCTCCATCGCGCGAGCAGTGTCGAAGATAAGTGTCTGCCACGCTTCGCCGCCGACGGGCGATGCCTGCTCTGCGGCGTCGGCCAGGGCGGCGACGTAGCGCTGCTGCGCCTCGGCCAGCTCTCCGGCCGCCGCCGGCAGCGTGTCGAAATGAACCGAGAGACGTGCCGACTCGGGCGCGAGCGTCTCCAGCCACGCGCGTGCCGCGGCGATGCGCTCCAGCGCGACATCCTGCTCAGCGTCGTCGAGCGGGGTCCCCTTCTCGGCCGCCAACAGATCCATGATGTCCGGCCCCGGCACCTGGAGCAGCACCGCGAGATGTGCGAACGGCGGCCGGAAACGGGCGGCCTCGACCATCGGATCGGCCGAAGCGTCGGACAGTGACAGGGCGAAGATGCGCTCCGGATCAGGAGGCAGCTCGCCACGCCCCGGCCGTCCGGCGACAGCGTCGGCGATGCGGTCGAACTCGTCGAACAGACGGGGAATCGTGTCGCCGGATGGATCGAAGTCGATCGCCTTGTTCGGCCGGTGGCGCAGGAACAGGAAGCGCACGATCGTGGGCGGCAGGATGTCGGCGATCTCGTGCGCGGCCGCGCCCTCGCCGCGTGACGTGCTCATCTTGCGGCCGCCGATGTTCAGGAACTCATACGGGATGTTGAGCGGCGGTTCGCGGTCGAAGACCCGACGCGAAATCGCGTCGGCGCGGTCGCGCGAGCCGCCCGCGGTTGCGAGGTCCTTGCCGCAGCCCTCGATCGTGGCGCCGACAAGCCCCCAGCGCGCGGCCCAATCAACGTTCCAGACCATCTTGGCGCGGCCGCCGAACGGCGCGACCCGCCCGCGAAAGCCGCAGCCCGTGGCCCAGTCGACCAGGTCGGCGCGGCACTCGTACGAGACCTCCTTGCCGTCCCAGTCGCGCGCGGCAGTGGTGCCAATTCGGCCGCAGTTCTCGCAGATGACGCTGATCGGCAGCCAGCCCTCCGGATGGTTGACGGTGCTCACCGTGCGGTAGATCTCGAGGATCATGTCGGCTCGGTGGAGCGCGCGCTCGATGTACGGATCCATCGCGCCCGACGCGTAGTTCTCGGACATCCAGTACAGATGCGGGTGGATGCCCAGGGCGGCGAAGGTCTCGAGGAAGAGCGTCGCGAAATGTCGGGCGTAGCTCGGGTGCGGCGAACCGTCCGGCGCGGGAACGTGGGCGAGCGGGACGCCCATGTACTGCTCGATCGCGTCGGGCGTCAGCAGCGCCTGCGAGTCCATCGGGTCGAGATCCTCGATGCCGTAGCGGAACTCGACCTCGTTGCCGTGCTCGACGACCGCGCGCCGGATCGCGTCGTGCAGCACGACACCGCGCAGGCTGCCCACGTGGACGGTGCCCGACGGAGTCTTGGAGTCATTTACAACCTGCCGGCCGGCCGCCTGGCCGGCAATTTCGTCGGCCCAGTAGGCCTGCGTCGGCCGGGTCGTCGCCGGCATCAACGCTCTGATTTCAGCTGATGCCGAGGATCTTGTACTTCTGGTCGCCGGCCGGGACGCTGACGGTGACCTCGTCGCCCTTCTTGCGGCCGAGCAGCGCGCGGCCGACAGGCGACTCGTTCGAGATCTTGCCTTCCGCCGGTGCCGCCTCAGCCGAGCCGACGATCTGGAAGCTCTCCTTGCCGTCCTCGGACTGCAGCGTGACGGTCGAGCCTATCTGGACGTGCGTCGCCGAGTGGTTCTCCTCGATCACGACCGCGTTCTTGACCAGCGCGGACAGCGTCTGGATGCGGCCCTCGACGAACGCCTGCTCGTTCTTGGCGTCCTCGTACTCCGCGTTCTCGGTGATGTCGCCGTGTTCCTTGGCCTCGTGGATGCGCGCGGCGACCTCCGCCCGCTTCGAATTCACGAGCTCTTCGAGCTCCTGGCGAATCTGCTCGAGGCCTTCCTTGGACACGTACGCAGGCTTGTTGTTCATGGCAATCAGAAAACCCATTAGACGGTTGGGGGGCCGACGCGACTCACGCGTCGGCGTGGCGCACAGGCGACGGGAGTCCGCGGATTGTAAGCGTGGCTCACAGCCCTTGCAACCGGTCGCCCCGCGTACGTCGCGGGCAACCTCACAGCGCGGGCGCGGCTAGGCGCAGAAGCCGTTTCTGGAGGCGGTCCAGCGACGCCCGGTCGGCGCACGCCACGAACACCGTGTCGTCGCCGGCGATCGAGCCCGCGACCTCCGGCCAGCCCGTCCGGTCGAGCGCGGCGGCGATCGCGTGCGCCGAGCCCGGCGTCGCGCGCAGAACGAGCATCAGCCCCGCCGGTCGAATCTTGATCGGCAGGTCGCGCAGGATCATAGCCAGCCGCTCGTCGGCGCTCGTTTCGGGTTGCCCGGGCCTGGCCGGAACCGCGTACGCGCGCTCGCCATCGTCGCGGCTGATCTTGACGAGGCCCATCTCGGCGACGTCACGGCTGACCGTTGCCTGGGTCGCGCGGAAGCCACGGTCGCGCAGTGCGGCCGCGAGCTCCTGCTGCGTGCGAATGGGCCGCGTCCCGATCAGATCCCGGATCTGCTGCTGACGCAGCCTCTTCATGACTTCCATCGCCAGCCCCGATTGTCGATGGACGGCACTATCAGCGCATCAGCAGCAGCACGGCCACGACGGCGGCGAAGGCGATGCGATAAGCGACGAACAGGTTTGTGCTGTGGCCCTGCAGGTAGCGGAGCAGCAGGCCGATGGCAAGAACGCCAAAGACGGCAGCGGTGATGAAGCCGGCCGCCAGGGCCGTGGTCTCCTGCGAGGTCAGCGACCCGAGGGCGAGCTCGCGCGCCTTCCAGACGAAGGCGCCGCCGATGACCGGGATGCCCATCAGGAAGGCGAAGCGTGCCGCCGCCTCGCGCTTCATGCCCAGGAACAGGCCGGCAGCGATCGTCACGCCGGAGCGCGAGATGCCGGGGAAAAGGGCGAATGCCTGGGCAATGCCGATGACCAGCGCGTCGAGCCAGGAGATCTGGAACATCTCGCGCATGTGGCTCGCCGCGCGCTCGGCGAGGTAGAGCAGGATGGCGCCGATCACGAGCAGGACCGGGATGTAGATCAGGTGGTCTCGGAAATAGGTGTCGAAGAAGCTCTCCAGCGCGACGCCGAGCAGCGCCGCGGGGATCGTGCTGATGAGCAGCAGCCAGGCCAGGCGTCGGTCGTGATCGGTGCCGAGCGATCGTTCGCGAATGGAGGCGATGAAGGCGCCGATCAGTCGGATCACGTCACGCCAGAAGTAGATGAGCAGCGCGAGCAGCGTGCCGCCATGGAGCATCACGTCGAAGTTCGCGCTGTTGATGAACGTGTCGTCCCAGCCGAGCAGCGGCGGGATGAGGATCAGGTGCGCAGAAGACGAGATGGGCAGGAACTCAGTGAGCCCCTGGAGGATGCCGATGATGATGGCTTGAATAACGATGTCCACGTCCGACTCAGACTACGAGGGCCGCCGCTCGCGCGACGGCCCAATTACCTGTGTGATTGCTTGGTGCTTGGCGCTCTGCCCTTCGCGCGACTAGCGAATGAACAGTGGCGCCAGGACCAGCGTGATCGTTGCCAGCAACTTCACGAGGACGTGGAGCGACGGACCGGCGGTGTCCTTGAACGGATCGCCGACCGTGTCGCCGACGACGGCCGCGGCATGGGCGGGACTGCCCTTGCCCAGGACGTTGCCGGCCGCGTCAAGCAGGTGGCCCGACT
>Ga0209014_10000134_pt1 | contig 39214 bp, 35 predicted proteins | sample BarGraNGADG00212_FD_184491 | JGI IMG/M metagenome (GOLD analysis project Ga0209014, IMG submission 184491) | Arctic peat soil microbial communities from Barrow, Alaska - Barrow Graham LP Ref core NGADG0002-212 (SPAdes) (version 2) | ecosystem: Environmental > Terrestrial > Soil > Wetlands >...
CAGTCACAGAGGTAGAAGCGAGATCCCTAGTCTTGCCTCATCCATTGTCACGCCTCGCCCTGAGGCGTTCCTGAGGCAAGGCTGAGCGGGGACTGAGCGATCGGGTCACCCTGCAGAGCGCAAGCCATGGGTCTGGGCTGCCCCGTTCTTTTGTAGGCGGCCACAAGGTGGCTCCTCATGATCCTGGAGCGATTGATCCAACCTGAAGGATGAGGTGAGACGTGAAGATTAGTTTGGACTGTGCTGGCGATGACGGTGGGTGTGGTGAGCCTCTGGATGGCCACATCAGTCGCCTTCGCGGAGGAGTGGGCCAGGACGTCCGAGACCAAGACAGCCGGCAACGTGCAGGTGGAGCTGGTCACCCAAGACCCCATCACCGTCGATCTGAAAGCCGTGAAAGAGGTTCCTGGTAGGTTTGCCGGTAAGGTGGTGTTCAGCAACGCGGGTGACTGGAAGGCAGGGGTGGTCGTCGACCCCAGGGGTCTCCGGCCCCCGGTGGTCTTCAACATCGCCGTGAGCAGCGCCGGCCCCGACTGGACGGTCATAGGTAGCGTGCTGCTGGACTTGGCCGCCGTGGTAATCGCCGTGGTTGTCGCCATGAGACGAAGCCCGACATACTCGGCGTGGTAACCATCGGCGCTTTCTTCGAGCGCAGGAGTTGGTGCCGCTACCACTGCTTCCTGGGCGGCTTCTCGGGCAACTACTCCCGCGCCGGGATGCCCTATGTTCGAGTTCCCCAGGTAGCTGCGAGCCGGGGATCCCCATCTCCTGCCCAGTGCGCGGATGGCGCCCCTTGCGGGGTGCCCGCTCCAGAGGCGGCAGAAGCGTCATAGAGACGTTGGGAAGCCAGTCTTGGCGACGGCGTAGGAGATCACACCGGTCTCAACGATTGCGACCCTTCCAATCGATGGCGCATCTCAGGAAGCGGTCTTCGTAATCCCTGAAAGCTCCCCAGCGGTCTAGCTCGGCCTTTAGCTCGGTGGGATTCACCCCTCCCCGGGTGACGCCCGCGAACAGCTCCTCGATCCTCGCCCTGGCGGCCCTGGGAAGACCCCCCTCCATGCCCAGCAGGCCGCGGCCGGCAAGTTCGGCCACGTTCTGCCCGAGGGATGAGACGGTGAGATCGAAGATGAACTTCATGAGGGAGACGTCCCACAAGTGGTCAACCACCTGGATCACCGCGGCAAGACTCTGGCCATCCCGCTCCAGGTCGTCCGAAAGCCGCTGGCCAACGGCCGCCGGTGGGTCGGAGACGACGCTGGTGTCCTCCAGGTCGTTCCGGTAGGAGTACAACAGCCCCGGCGAGTTGGCCCCGTAGCTCTGCGACAGGTAGTTAGCGTACTCCTCCCCGTGCTCGAAGCCCCTGAACAGGTTGAGGAGGTAGTAGGGAGTCACGATCTGCGGCCGCTCTGCCATCACCTTCCCGTGGCGCACCACCGTCTCCCCGGTGTCGCCGACCAGCTCGCCATAGACGGGTTTGCTGATCAGATAGTAGGAGATTGAGGTGGTGCCGAAGGTGGCGAGCGACTGTCGGGGCGGGCGCAACACCCGGGTCTGATGTACCACCTGATAGAGGCTTTCCGGATCCAGAGCCATTGTGTCACCTTTCCCAGGAATGGACTGACGTTGAAAGCAAATGATAGCCTCGGCTTCTGCCGGCCGCAAGCGGGGCCCATTTCTCCCCAAATTACCTGCTGAAAGTGATTGTTGCGGGGCCGCCGGATTTGGTAGACTGTCCTTCGTCCTCCGAACAACTTCAGAGCGTCGCTTGGAGCGAAACTTGAGAGTCCCTTGCCGTCCCGGCGCAACCCCGCTCGAGCGGCTGGAGGCGTTGGTCGCCTACCACATCTGCTCTAATCCCGAGATTCCCCAGCAGTTGGCGGATCTCCTGATATGGGCTACCGACTGTGGGCCCACCAGGGAGCAGGCGGTACGGGGCGCCTTCCCCCAGTCCGGAATACCCGATCCCGCCGAGGCGCTGGGCATGGTCCGGGCCCTACTTCTGCTGTCCGGCGTCGCTACCGATCGAGTGGAGCGGCTGAGCGGCCGGCCGGGGGAGGACTTCGCCCGAATGATGGAGGGGCGCTTCCATCCTCTGGACCTGGCCTCGCCAGATGTCTACGTCGCCCCCGTCCTGGTGGATGGCTACTGCCACATGGGCGCCGGCTTCGCCAGGGGTATGGATCGGGTCTTCGGCGCCGTAACCGGCCAGCCCCTCTCCGAGCATTTCCGCAGGGCCCTCGCCATGCTCGAGCCAGAGGTCTCCTCCAGGGTCTCCGGCGGCAGTTGATCTTCCTGTCATTCCGCTACCAACCTGCCATTCCGCTACCACAATGACGCGACGGCACACAAATCAGACGAGGCCATTTGCGCCTTCGTGTCTTCGTGACTTCGTAGTTCTGTGGAGAAGAGCGTGGGATGGAAAGGCTAGCGGTTCTTGCGGGTAATGGAGGACCTGTTCCTGGCCTGAGAGGCTTGGGCCACCTTGGCTCTGAGGGCCGCCAACTCCTCTGGCGGAAGGCTGGAGAGGGCCTGAGCCAGCCCCCTGGCCACAGCGTAATCCAGCGCCACGTTGTCGGAGTAAGATCTGGCCACGTCCGGATCCCGGGTCACTGGAACGAAGCCCTGGGAGCCGCCCCTTCGCTTCCGCTTGGGCAGAATGGTGGGCAGTGTCTCCGGCTCCAGATCCAGCGGCAGCGGCAGCTGTGCACCGCGGAGGGGGACATCGTCAAAGGCCCCGCTGGAGACCATTCCCTCTCCGCTACTCGGAGAGAAATCAGAAAGGGCCGGTGGAGACTCCACCGGCCCCGTATTGGTTTCGGCATTTGGTGCTTCATTCTCGGGGGTGAAGCCTCTTTGCTCAGATCCTTCCGCTGATTGCGACATCGACCTAACCACCCAGCCGCTTAGACAACTTTGACAAGCTTGTCATACCACAGCCATGCGGCATCATAGCATACTGTGTCAAGCAACCGCCTAGCAGCACATCTCACATCAATAATCGGCCCTCTTCGCGATTTCTTTAGGGTACTGAAAGCCGCTCTCCTCCACGGTGAGCCCCCCGCTTCGGCTTGACGCTCCATGAATGTTCCTTTACTCTGGCGCCGAACCACTTCGCCGACGTTTCCTTCCGGCTTTGGGCGCGGCCCGAGGCCACAGGCCGATCCTCCTCTCCCCGTGAGTCCGGGCATACCCTTACGATCCAGACCCATCGACGGAGCGACCGGTTGCGGGTCCGCCCCGCTTTCATCGCCATACTCGGGTGCATTATCCCGACCGCACAGCGCGGCCGGGCGGATTCCGGGTAGATTTACTGGAGGTTGCACCATTGCCGAAGTACCTGCTTGGTATCGATATCGGGGGCACCGGGGCCAAGGCCAGCCTCTTTGCGCTTAACGGCGAGCTGATCGGCTCCGGCTATGGCGAGTACCGCATGATCAGCACGGTGCCGGGCCAGGCCGAGCACGACGCGGAGCTGTGGTGGACGGAGGCCGTCAAGGCGATCCGCCAGGTGGTCCAGGGGATCGACCCCCGCGCCATCCTGGCCGTGGGCATTAGCTGCACCAATGGGCTGATCGCCGTAGACGACAGGGGCAAGCCCCTCGCGCCCGCCCTGATGCTTTGGGACCAGCGCACCCTGCCGGAGGTGGATAAGATCCGGCAGATACTGGACGGCGACGAGGTGTTCCGCATCGCCGGCAACCCGCTGGCGCCGGGCGCCTACTCCCTGCCCACCATCCTATGGCTCAAGAACCAGCGGCCGGAGATCTTCGAGGCCGCCCGCAGCCTGATGGTCCCCGGCGGCTATCTCGTCGCCCGCCTCACCGGCCAGTTCACCATCGACTACACTCGGGCCTGCACCACGCTGCTCTTCGACATCGTAAAGAAGCAGTGGCACCAGCCCTTCCTCCAGAAGCTGGGCATCCCGGAGGAGAAGCTGCCGAAGCTGCTGGACTGCCAGGAGATCGCCGGTGAAGTGACCGCCGATGCGGCCGCCCTGACTGGGCTGGCCGCGGGCACCCCCGTTATCGCCGGCTGCATGGACTCCATCGGCGCCTCCATCGGATCCGGCGTCATGGAGCCGGGCGAGGCGTTCCTGATCATGGGCACCGCAGGCCGGATCTGCACCCCCCTGAGCGAGCCCCGCTTCGACAACCGCTTCATGAACTGCACCCACGTCCTGCCCAACCGCTGGCTCGCTCTCGGCGCCATGAACGGGGTCGGCTCCTCCCTCCGCTGGATGCGCGACACCTTCGGGCAGATGGAACAGCAGGTGGCGGAGATGACTGGGCAGGAGGTGTACGAGCTGATGACGGCAGAGGCCGCAAGCGCGCCCCCCGGCTCTAAGGGGCTGCTCTTCCTACCCTACATCTCGGGCGAGCGCACCCCCATCTGGAACCCCTACGCCCGCGGTGTCTTCTTTGGCGTGACGCTGGGCCACAACCGCCACGACTTCTTCCGGTCCGTTCTGGAGGGGGCCTCCTTCGCCATCCGCCACTCCTTGGAAATACTGGAGACCGACGGCGGTGTCGCGATCAACGAGGTGCGCATCGGCGGGGCCGCGGCCACCAACGGAGTGTGGAACCAGATCATCGCCGACGTGCTGGGCAAACCGGTGATCAACCTGACCCAGATGCACACCGAGGTGCTGGGGGCGGCGATGCTCGCGGGGGTGGCCGTAGGGGCCTACCCCGACTACCCGACCGCCATCGAGGCAACTGTGAAGCTGCAGACCCGGTTCGAGCCGGACCCAAGGGCCCACGACGCCTACAATCAGCTTTTTCCGCTGTACAAGGAGCTGTACCCGGACGTGAAGCCATACATGGAGAGGCTGTCGCTGCTGGATATGCCCCAGGTGTGGGTGTCCAAGCTGCGCTAGCGCTACGCCCTATGAAAGGTTTATCCTAGCCATCACGCTTAATTCTCTCGGAGGACAAAAATGCCCACCTTCTCTACCTCACAGTTGGAGACCCTGTCCACCAAGATCTTCGCCGGGGTCGGCGCACCGCCCGATATTGCCCAGCACGTGGCCAAGTCGCTAATCCAAAGCAACCTGATGGGTCACGACTCCCACGGCATCCTGCGCATACCCAGCTACCTTGAGGCGATCGATCACGGCACCTGCGTGCCCAACGCGCGCCCCTCTGTTGGCAACGAGACCCCCACGACCGCCCAGGTAGACGGCAACTGGGCCTTCGGACAGATCACCGCCACCTTCGCCACCAAGCTGGCCATCGAGAAGGCTCGCACCGCCATGGTGTCGGCCGTCACCGTGGTCCGCTGCAACCACATCGGCCGGCTGGGCGAGTACACGGAGCTGGCCGCCAGGGAGGGCATGGTCGCCTTCATGGCCGGCGGTACCTTCAATGGCGCGGCCGTGGCTCCCTTCGGCGGGGCGTCCAGGGTGCTGGGAACCAATCCCCTCGCCGTGGCCATCCCAGGAACCGTTGAGGGCCCGGTGGTGGCGGACATGGCCACCTCGGTGGTTGCGGAGGGCAAGCTGCGCGTTGCCCGAGCCAAGCACCAGACGATAGCCCCCGGCACAATCCTGGACAAGAATGGAAAACCCTCCACCGACGCGAACGACTACTACGAAGGGGGAACGCTGCTCACCTTCGGGGCCCATAAGGGCTACGTGCTCTCGGTGATCGTGGACCTGCTGGGCCGCGCCCTCACAGACGGCCAGAAGGCAGCGACCAACGGCGTCTCCTTTGGCAACTTCCTGTTTGTGGTAAACGTGGAGGCTTTCCGCCCCCTGGCCGAGTTCCAGGCCGAGGTGGCAGAACGGCTCCACGAGATCAAGTCGGCCAAGCCGGCCCCAGGCTTCAGCGAGGTGATGGTGCCCGGCGAGCCGGAGCGTCGCATGAAGGCGAAGCGATCTGAGGAGGGCGTGGTCCTCGCGGACGACACGGTGACGGCCCTCAAGCAGGTCGCGGACAGGTTCAACGTGGCAATGCCCACCCCGATGGCGTAGCCGCGGCGGGGATTACCGCGCGGCGTCACGGATCAACCGGAAATCTTTGAAAACTCGGTCGAAAAAGGCAGAAACTACCATTGACATAATTACCCCTGGGGTGTATATTGATGTCCGATAAAGGTTAGGACGCGAGGCTGGGCGTCGTGAGACGCCGTATGGGACCCCGTGAATAACGGAGTGGCGAGGTAAAACCGAGTGCGGTTGTGTAGCGCCTAACGTTTATTCCCTCCAGGGGGAGCCTGGCTTGGCTTCAGCTCCTTTTGGGGTTGGAGTTAGCGACTAGAGGCGAGGGCTGAAGACTTGAGCTCTCGCCTTTATCGTTGCCCTTGACACTTATACCCTATAGGGGTATATTGCACGGGTAGTCTATGGAGTTCCGGGAGGGTTCTGTGCCGATCTATGAGTACGTCTGCCCCCAGTGCGGTGAGCACTTCGAGAAACTGATCCGATCCACCTCATCGCAGGTGGAGATCCGTTGCCCCAGCTGCGACGCCGCCAACGTGGAGCGAAAGGTTTCAGTATTCGGCCTATCAGGCGGATCATCCGGCGGGCTGTCCTTCGGCGGCGGCTCCGCCTGCGGCCCCACCTCCGGTGGTTGAGGCATCTAGAAAAGGAGAGCCGTCGGCTTTCCGAAAGACGATCTGAGCAGCGGAAGGGCGTTACCTGGGTGTACCCAGGTAACGCCCTTCCGCCATCCTCTTCGCTGCAAACCCCCAACTACTACCCGGTATTGGCTTACAGGCTGGCGCCGTTCTATACTAGCGGGGCTGGCTCCAGGGCCAGGGAGAGCAAGGGGCAATCTCCCGATCCCGCCCCAAAGGGTCCGGCAGGTTTGTGGGTCGCATCCCTACGCCAGCTTCCGTGACAGCGGTGATACCCTCTGCTAGTATCGGTCCAATCCTGTCTGGAGAACCACATTGTCTACTGCTTCCGCGCGTATAGCCCTGGATGCAATGGGTGGCGACAACGCCCCGTCTGCCGTAGTGGAAGGGGCGTTGGCCGCAGCCCGGGAGTATGGGGTGGAGGTGATGCTGGTTGGCCCCAGAGATGACGTCCATCGGGAGTTGGCCAAGCACGACAGCACGGGGCTCAGCCTCCCCATAGTCCACGCCGAAGAGGTGGTTGGCATGCAGGAACATGCCGCCACGGCGTTACGCCAGAAGCGACGCTCCTCCATTGCCGTTGGAATAAAGCTGGTCCACGACGGCGAGGCCGACGCCTTCATCTCAGCCGGCAACAGCGGCGCGGCGATGGCCTCCGCGCTGTTCGGCCTCGGCAGGATCGAGGGGATCGACCGGCCGGCCATCGGAACCGTCTTCCCCACCGTCAGCAGCAAGTGCTTCGTCATCGACGCCGGGGCAAACGTGGACTGCAAGCCGGAGTACCTTCTCCAGTTCGCCATAATGGGATCGGCCTACATGGAACGGGTGATGGGCGTCCCCAACCCCAGGGTAGCACTGCTGAGCAACGGCGAGGAGGAGACCAAGGGCAACGCCTTGGTGCTGGGCACCATTCCTTTACTGAGAGCCGCCCCCATCAACTTCGTGGGCAACCTGGAGGGCAAGGACATCCCCAACGGGGCGGCGGACGTTATCGTCACCGATGGGTTTGCCGGCAACGTCGTTATTAAGCTGAGCGAGGGGCTGGCAACGGCCCTTTTCGATATCATCAAGACGGAGTTGAGCGCCAGCCTCGCCTCCAAATTGGCCGCACTGGTGCTGAAGCCGGCCTTCAGGCGAGTCAAGCGCAGGCTGGACTACGCCGAGTATGGCGGAGCGCCCCTGCTTGGAGTGGAAGGGGTAGCGATCATCGCCCATGGACGCTCCAACGCCCTGGCCATCAAGAACGCCGTGCGCGTGGCGAAGCAGGCAGTGGACCAGAAGCTGGTGGATGCGATCAAGGCCGGAGTGGCGGCCGGAGGAGCCACCGCCAACCAGTGGTAGACTACCCCTCCATACAATCGCCGCAACCCCTGGATCCTTCTCCACCGGGAGGACGGCATGCCTAGCGACCCACCTACCCAGAATCAACCTCGGCCAGGATCGGCCGAGTCCAATCCTGCGACCGCCGCTGCCCCGTTGGGCAAGAGGGCCACGCTCCACAACGGCAGCCCGAAGAGGGTTGTGATAACCGGGCTGGGGGTAGTGAGCTCTATCGGCATTGGAGCCGAGCAGTTCTGGCGGGCAGCAAGGGCCGGCGAGACCAGGATCGACCGAATCACCCACTTCGACCCCAGCTCGTGCAGCTCGCGGTTGGCGGGCGAGGTTCGGGATTTCAAGGCCGCCGACTGGATGGACGCCAAGGAGGCCCGGAGGATGGCCAGATTCAGCCAGCTTGCCGTGGCCGCCGCCAGGATGGCGCTGGAGGACTCCCAGCTCAGCCTGGAAGGATCCGATAGCGAGAGGACGGGGGTGTTCCTGGGGACCGGAATTGGCAGCCTCGGGGCGATCGCCGACGAGCATGACGTTCTTTTGCAGAGGGGGCCGGACCGCGTAAGCCCTTTCTTCATCCCCTCCATACTGCCCAATATGGCCGCCGCGCAGGTCAGCCGATTGATCGGCGCTAAGGGGTATAATTCCACCACCGTGACCGCGTGCGCCGCCGGCACCCAGGCAATAGGCGAGGGGCTGGAGGTGGTCAGACGGGGTGCGGCCGACGCGATGCTGGTGGGCGGGACCGACGCCTCCATCTGTGCCATGGGATTGGCCGGCTTTTGCGCCATAAGGGCCCTGTCGTCCCGAAACGACGACCCGAGGCACGCCAGCCGGCCCTTCGACATGCATCGGGACGGCTTCGTGCCCGGCGAGGGCTCCGCAATCCTGGTGATCGAGGAGTTGGGTCACGCGCAGGCCAGGGGAGCTCACATTTACGCGGAACTGGCAGGATTCGGGGCCTCGGCCGACGCCTACCACATGGTGGCACCGGAACCGGAAGGGAAAGGGGCAGCCAGGGCGATGCGGGCCGCGCTGGAGGATGCCGGGGTTAGTCCCGAGGAGGTGGATTACATTAACGCCCACGGTACCTCGACACAGCTCAACGACGTCACCGAGACCAGGGCGATCAAGAGGGTGTTCGGAGAGCGAGCAGCCCACATCCCGATCAGCTCCACAAAGTCGATGCTCGGCCACCTGCTGGGGGCCTCGGGAGCGGTGGAGTCGGTGGCAACGGTGCTGAGCCTGCGGGACCGCTTCATCCACCCCACCATCAACCTGGAGGTGCCGGACCCGGAGTGTGATCTGGACTACGTTCCCAACCAGGGGCGAGAGGTGGCCATCAAGGTAGCGCTGAAGAACTCCTTCGGCTTCGGCGGCCAGAACGCCTGCCTCGTCTTCAAGAAGTTCTGAAATCTGGAATTAGGTGAATCAATGCAAACAGTGGTGAACGACCGCTACGTCAACGGCAGGATGAAGATCGGCAACTACGCACACTTCGCGTCGATGGGGTTGTTGGTCATCGGCTTCGTGCTCTCACTTGCGACCGGCACCCTCGGCCAGGAGGTCATCTTCGTCGCCTACGTGTGCCTAATCGGCGCTTTCCTGCTTCTCAGTTATGGACGCAGGTTCACCCGCCGTTGGGGGTCCCGCTTCCGGCAGGATCAGTGGCTGATCCCCGCGCTCCGCGGTGTGGACAACAACCACACTCTGTACAACTACGCCGCTCCCGATCTGCCGGACCACGTGATGGTCGGCCCCAGCGGTCTCTACCTCCTGGTGCCCAAGCCCAATGGCGGAACCGTTCAATTTGTCAACGGCAAATGGTCCCGAGGCAGCCTCAGCTCCACCTTTCTGCGCGGTTTGGCTGAAGGTGGGTTGGGCAACCCTATGCTGGATGTTAAGGTCGCCATGGAGCAGTTGGCCAGCTATTTGAGGAAGAACGGCTCCGATGAGCTGGTTGCAGGACTGGAGGCCCGACCCGTCATCGTGTTCACCAACCCGGGCGTAAACCTGATGGTGAAGGATCCTCCCATGCCCATCGTAAAGACCAAGGATCTGAGGGCGATCTTCCGCAGGGCCAAGACAAGCATGGCACCCGAGAAGGTGGAGGAGTTGAAGCGGGTCTTGGGAAGGGTAGCAGTAGAGCAGTGACCGAAGACGTAGTCTGGCAGCCCTCCTACCGCAACTGCTACGTATGCGGCAAAGAAAATCCCATAGGTCTCAACGTCCGCTTCTATCAGCAGGGAACCCGGGTGTTCACCCGATTCACACCCGGTCCAGAGCACCAGGGTTACCCCGACCGGATGCACGGCGGGATCGCCAGTGCCCTGCTAGATGAGACCATCGGGAGGGCAGGGTTCATCTACGGGTACTGGACCTTCACCGCCAAGTTCGAGGTGAAGTACCGCAAGCCGGTGCCACTCGGCCGGGAGATCACCATTGCGGGCGAGGTGACTCGGGACCGAGGCCGGTCGATCGAGGCAACGGGGCAAATTCTGCTGGATGACGGCACAGTCGCCGTGGAGGGAAACGGCCTCTTCATCAAGCTGAAGCCGGACGAAGTGGAAACCCTAGAACACGAGATTGGCCACATGGAATGCTCTCCACCTGCCACCACCGCCCTCGCGGTCTCGGTCCGGGGGATAATCGTAGATCTAGCTCGCAGGGAGATACTTCTGGATGGGGAGCCTGTAGCGGTGACCCCGGCCGAGTACCGGCTTCTGGCCTGCCTGGCCGGGCAGTTGGGGAGAGTGGTCCCCAGTTCAGAGCTACTCAAGGAGATGAGCGGCTATTCCTGCCCCGAGCAAGAGGCCCAGGAGATCGTGAAGGTGCACGTAAGCCGCCTTCGCGGCAAGCTGGACAATGATCCGAGCAAGGCCAGCTACCTGCTCAACGTCCGCGGCTTTGGCTACCTACTGGAGCGGCGCACCACCCCGGACCGGCCACTCGCCTAGCGCTGTGTTAGAATACGCGGCGTGCGTTACAGGCGCCACCTAACATCGAGGTGTCGATGAAGTCGCTCCTTCGTTCGGGCCGTCGCGGTCTGTTTGTCCTTCTGCTGGCGGCTTTCCTGTCGCTGTTTATCGCTTCCCTCTCTCCGGCCCTCCCTCTACACTGGTCGTTGTGGGGCCGTGCCACGCCAATGGCAGATCCGGCCTCGAAACCATCCTTCGTCCCCGGCGAGCTGCTGCTAAAACAGCGCGGGGGCAGCCTGGAACTGCCCCCTTCCATAGCCCTCTCTCTCGGCTACCCCATCTCAGTCAAAGAAACGGTTCCAGGCCTGGGGGTGCTAAAGCTGGAAGTGCCGGTGGGCCGGGAAGTGGAGAGCGCGCTCCAGCTTCAGAGTGACCCTCTGGTGGAGTGGGCAGAGCCGAACCAGCTGGCGGAGGCACTGCGGATCCCAGACGACCCCCTCTATCAACAGTTCCAATGGAATCTGCGGAAGATCCTGGCCGAGCAGGCGTGGGATATCACCACCGGCAGTCCAGATGTCATCGTTGCCGTCCTGGACACGGGGATAGATGCATCCCACCCGGACCTGGCGGGAAGACTCATCCCCGGCTACGACTTCCTGAACGACAGCCCCAATCCAGATGACGATAGCGGCCACGGCACCCATAACGCCGGCATAATCGGGGCCTCCTCAAACAACAGCATCGGAATAGCGGGGATGGCCTGGAACGTCCGGATCATGCCGATCAAGGTGCTGAACGCGAACGGGGAGGGCCCAGATTCGGTGATCGCCCGGGGCATTATCTACGCGGCCGATCACGGCGCCCAGGTGATCAACATGAGCTTCGGCAGCCCTGTCTCATCGCAGATCCTCGCTGAGGCGATCCGATACGCCTGGGGCAAGGGCGCGCTGCTGGTGGCGGGCGCAGGAAATACCGCCAAGACGAACAACTCCATGGTGTATCCCGCCGCCGTGGATCCGGTGCTCGCCGTGGCCGCAACGGACGAGAACGACGAAGTGGCCGATTTCTCCCAGCACCACCCCTACGTGGGGATCAGCGCACCCGGGGTCAACATAGTCAGCACCTACTGGCGAGGATCTGAATACAAGACCGCCTATCTTTCGGCCAAAGGCACCTCCGCGGCAGCTCCACTCGTTTCGGGGGTGGCGGCCTTGATCAAGTCGGTCAACCCATCTCTCACAAACAGTCAGATGAAGCAGATCCTTCTGGACACGGCGGACGACCTGGGGGCCCCGGGGAAAGACGAGTACTACGGCACGGGGCGGCTAAACGCCTACAAGGCGCTGCTGGTGGCCAGGTTAACGGCCGCGACTCCGACACCACAGACCCCGGTGGCCACGCCGGCGTCTCCATCGACAACTGCGCGCCCAACCAGCCCTCCGGGAAGCGTCTGGTACTTCGCCGAGGGCAGCACCGCGAGCCCGTTCGACCTCTGGCTGCTGCTTCAGAACCCCAACGCCGCAGCCGTCGCGGCCAGGGTGACCTACATGAAACCAGATGGATCCCAGCAGATCCAGAACCTCAGCCTGGCGCCCAACTCCAGGAGATCCATCCTCGTGAACGAGGTCATACCCAACAGCGACGTTTCAATGAAGGTGGAGTCGGATGCCCTGCTTCTCGCCGAGAGGGCCATGTACTTCCGCACCGACGGAATCGACAGCATCGGGGTGTCGGCACCCTCCACCCGCTGGTACATGGCCGAAGGTAGCACCAAAGCGGGGTTCGACAGTTGGATCCTTCTGCAGAACCCCATGGGAACCCCGGCCAACGTGAGCGTAGCCTTCCTAACCTCCCAGGGCCAGCGGAAAGAGATCAGCGTGGCCATGCCCCCCACCTCGCGGCGCAGCGTGTACGCCAATCAGGTGATTCCCGACGCCGACATCTCCACCATAGTCTCCTCCGACCAGCCGATCATCGCCGAGCGATCGATGTACTTCAGGCAGGCAGGGGGACACGGTGGCATGGCCTCCAGTCAGCTGTCGAAAAGCTGGTACATGGCCGAAGGGCGGGTGGGGGATGGCTTCGACACATGGTTGCTGGCCATGAACCCCAACCAAACGGCCGCCAACCTGAAGGTCACATACATGCGGGAGAACGGAACCACCGCCACCGGCTTCTACGCAATTCAGCCGGGCAGCCGCCTCAGCATCTTCGTGAACGACGCGGTAGGCACCGGGAGGGTGGGGGCGAAAGTGGAATCAGACCAATCGATTGTGGTAGAGCGATCCACCTACTTTGCCGATGGAAAGGGCGGGCACAACGTGGTTGGCACGCCGCTCCTCTCTCAGGAATGGTATCTACCGGAGGGCTCGACCCAGCCCCCGTTTACCGAGGAGATCGCCGTGCTCAATCCCAGCGATCACCTGGCCAGCCTGCTGGTGACCTTCATGAACGCCGACGGTGGGACCACGACGCGCTACGCCGTGATGAACCCCACGTCACGTTTGACGCTGAAGGTCAACGACATGCTGCCAGACGCCGAGATCTCCACCCGAATAGTCTCGGACACGCCGATCGCCGTGGAGCGTTCCATGTACTTCGCCAATGGACTGGGGGGTACCAGCTCCCTCGGCATACCACGCTGAGACAGTTCAAGGCGGCTAAGGCCTTTTGGTAATAACTCTCACATATTCTCGGAATTAATCAGGTTGTTTTCCTGGGTCTGGGCGCCTATAATCGCCCCCGTCAGGGTGTCCCCTCGGTTGGTCTCCCTCTAACGGCAATGGTGCCGATTTCGATTTGGAGGATAGTCCGCGTTGGAAAATATCACCACCGCCCTTGGCCTGATAGTCGTTAACCTCGTCCTGAGTGGCGACAACGCCGTCGTCATCGGAATGGCAGCCCACAAACTGCAGGGCAGGCAGCGGCTGCTGGCCATCATCTTCGGCGGCATTGCAGCCATCGTGCTAAGGATCGTTTTCACCGCCGTGGCCGCCTCCCTGATGCAGATCCCCGCTCTTCAGTTCATCGGCGGCGCTATGCTGGTCTGGATCGCCTTCAAACTGCTCAACGAGGAAGCAGGTGAAGGGGACGGCAAGACGGCCAACTCGTTGATGCAGGCCATTTGGATCATCACGGCGGCCGACATCATCATGAGCCTGGACAACATCCTGGCGGTGGCTGCCATCTCCCGCGGAGACATGACCACCCTCATCGTTGGCTTGGCCATGAGCATGCCGCTGGTGCTGTTCTGCGGCGGTATCGTGGCGGAGCTGATGAACCGCTTCCCCTGGCTCAACTACATCGGCGCCATCGTGATTGCCTGGACCGCCGGTGTGATGATGCTGGAGGACAAGGTCATCGACAGCTTCATCCCTGTTGCCGTTCTGGAATCCCCGATTATCGAGTACGGCATTCCGGTGATGCTGGCCGTGGGCGTTCCGGTGATCGCCACCATGATGAAGCGTCGGGCCAAGGCAAGGGAGGCCCTCGCGGAGGGTGCCCCCGCGGTCGCCGTTGCCAACGCGAAGCCGGAAGCCTAGTTTACCCAACCGAGCACACCCCGGGGCCGGCCTGACCGCTGGCCCCTTCTTATTGCCCATTGAACGGGTGAAATCCAGCGCTGGATTGCTCAACCGCTCGTTCCAGCATCGACGCGGCCACCACCGCTTCCCCTCGCCAGCCTACACTCTCGGGGGAGGCCACGGCTCGCTCCAGGATCGACTGCAGCTCATCGCCCTGCAGCGTCTCCTGCTCCAGCAGCCGCTCGGCCAGCAAGATCATGCGAGGCCGCTCCCTTTCCAGCACGACTCTGGCCCTCTCCCGCCCCTCTTCCAGCAGAACCCTGGTCTCGGCGTCCGCGGCATCGGTGGTATTCTCGCTCAGCTCCTGGCTCCAGGGCGCATCTTCCAACTCTCCCAGCACCATCGGCCCCAGTCGCCGGCTCATCCCGAACAGACATACCATCTTCCTCGCAATCTTGGTAGCCTCCACCAGGTCGTTGGCGGAGCCTGTAGTGGTGTCACCAAACACCAGTTGCTCGGCCGCCATGCCGCCCAGGGCAAAGGCTATGGCATCGCACAGCTGCGCCCGACTCCAGAGGTGGCGATCCTCCACCGGCAGCAGCCTCGTGTGCCCACCTGAGCCGCCACGAGGGATAATGGAGATGCGCTGCACGGGGTCGGAATCCGGGAGCTCGTGTGCCACCAGCGCGTGGCCGGCCTCGTGGAAAGCGGTGATCCTCTTCTCCCGCTCGCTGATCACGCGGCTCTTCTGAGCAAGCCCCACCAGCACCCGATCCACCGCCTCCTCAACCTCCAGACGGCCGATGCTCTCACCTCGTCTCCTGGCCGCCAGCAGGGCCGCCTCGTTCATCACGTTCTCGAGATCTGCCCCGGAGAAGCCGGTGGTCTGCCGAGCCACCTGCTCCAGCGCAACCTCCGACGTCAGCGGCTTCCCGCGGGAGTGAACTCGAAGGATGGCCAGCCGCGCTCTCACGTCCGGGCTGTCCACCACTATCCGCCGGTCAAAGCGCCCAGGGCGAAGGAGCGCCGGGTCCAGCACGTCCGGCCGGTTGGTGGCCGCCATAACCACCACGTTGCTGCTCGGGTCGAAGCCATCCATCTCCACCAGGATCTGGTTGAGGGATTGCTCGCGCTCCTCGTTCCCGGATCCGGAGTTGCGTCTTCGTCCTATGGCGTCGATCTCGTCGATAAACACTATGCAGGGGGCAGACTTCCTTGCCTTCTGGAAGAGATCCCTGATTCGGGCGGCACCCACCCCCACGAACATCTCGACGAACTCAGAGCCGCTGCAGTTCAGAAAGTGCACTCCCGCCTCGCCCGCGGTGGCTCGCGCAAGCAGCGTCTTGCCGGTGCCGGGAGGCCCCACCAGCAGCAGCCCCCTGGGAACCCGCGCCCCCATGGCGGAGAAGCGCGCGGGTGACCGGAGGAACTCCACCACCTCCAGCAGTTCCTGCTTGGCCTCCTCAGCCCCCGCCACGTCGTCGAAGGAGATGCCCGGGCGATCCGCGCTCTTCTCGCGAGCCATGCTCCGCCCTAAGGAGAACATATCCGGCCTGTTGAGCGCCCAATCTCGCCTGGGGTGGAAGACCATATAGGCCGCGGCCGCCATGACCAAGGCAACGAGGACGAAGGGGATAATTACATCCAGCGGGTTGGAGTAGGGCACCACCTCCAGATGGATCGACGCCATCTGCTCGGGGGTCGCGCCGTATCCCAGCAGCGTGTCCAGGAAGGAGACCTCCGCCTCCTTGTGGGTGACCAGTCTGACCCCCGAGCGATCGACTAGTTCCACCCGATCGCCGTCCACCAGCACGCGGGCGATAGCTCCCTGTTTGACCATATCCACGGCACGGCTGAGTTCCACCAAAGGCGGGGAACGGTCCTCTCGAGGCACCAGGGTTTCCAGCACCAGCAACCGCGCCCCAATGATGGCCGTCGCCACCAAAGTGATGATTACCCACTGTCTGAGCTTCATCGATTCACCCTCGCGTGGAGGGGAACGCCTCGGGCGCTCCCCTCCACCAAGACTCAGGCCGAAGCTCCCATCTTGACCGACGCCTCCTTGCGGCGCCGTACGTCCATACGTCTGAGCACCTGCTTGGTGATCTCCGCCGCGGTGAAGGGGACGAAGATCAGCGGGAGGACCATCAGCCAATCGGAAGGGGCGGGTGGAATTACCTCGAAGAGTTCCTGCAGGCCGGGTATGTAGAGGGGACCCAGCAGCAGCAGGCAGGATATAAAGGTGGCTCCTGCCATGTACTTATTGGAGAACAGCCCCTGGGAGAAGACCGAGAAGCGCTCCGACCTGGCCGCGTACGCTCGCACCAACTCCGACCCCACGAGGGTCGTGAAGGCCATGGTCTGCGCCATCCTGATGTTGTCCGGGTCACGCGACAGGGAGATGAGCATGGCCGCTAGGGTCGCAACCGTCATCGCGATGCTCTGCACCACTATGCCGATCAGCATTTCCCGGTTGATGATCGACTCGGTGGCAGGACGTGGCGCCCTATCCATGATATCCGGGTCGCCCTTCTCCATACCCAGCGCCAAGGCGGGCAAGCCATCCGTGAGCAGGTTGAGCCACAGCAGCTGGACCGGCGCCAGCGGAACCGGCAGACCTGCGAGCATGGCGATGAATACGATCAGGATCTCGCCCACGTTGCAGGAGAGCAGGAAGAAGACGAACTTCCTGATGTTGCTGTAGATTACCCGGCCCTCCTCCACCGCGGAGACGATGCTGGCGAAGTTGTCGTCCGTCAGCACCATGTCGGCGGTTTCTTTGGCGACGTCGGTGCCGGTGATCCCCATGGCCACACCGATATTGGCCCGCTTGAGGGCGGGGGCATCGTTCACCCCGTCTCCGGTCATGGCCACCACGTGGCCCCGCTCCTTCAGCGCCTCCACGATCTTCACCTTGTGGGCGGGGGAGACGCGGGCGTAGACGTCCACGCCCTCCACCCTCTTGGCGAACTCGTGCTCGGGCATCTTGTCCAGGTCGGCTCCGGTGAGCACCCTTGAGCCGCCGTCGGAGAGTATGCCGAGCTCACGGGCGATGGCGACGGCCGTGTTCTTGTAGTCGCCGGTGATCATCACCGGCTTGATGCCCGCCTGCTTGCAGATCCGAACGGCGTCCTTCACCTCGTGGCGGGCGGGATCGATCATTCCCAGCAGCCCCACGAAGACCAGCTCCTTTTCCAGGGTCTCGGGCGTCGGCTTCGTGGGCAGCTCGTCCAGCGGCCTGTAGGCCACCGCAAGCACCCGCAGCGCCTCGTTGGACATGGACTCATTGGCAGCCAGGATCTCTGCCCTGCCCTTCTCATCCAGGGAGACTACCTGCCCATCCCGATAGGCAGCAGAGCAGAGTCCGACCAGGATGTCCGGAGCACCTTTCACGAAGGCGGTGTAGCCCCCCGCGCGGTCCGGGTTGGCATGGATGGTAGTCATCCGCTTCCGGTCGGAGTCGAAGGGTATCTCGGCCAGCCTGGGCTGTCTCGTCTCGGCCTGATCCTTCCAGAGCCCCGCCTTGGCAGACACCACCACCAGAGCACCCTCGGTGGGGTCTCCCACCATCCTCCAGCTCTGGCCGTCCTTGGAAGGCGGCAGCGGAGCCTCGGACGAGCCGTTCTTGCCCTTGGCGTGGTTCTCCAGCTGAGCATCGTTGCAGAGGGTGGAGCCGGCCAACAGGAAGCTGAGGGTGGGATCAGAGGCGACTTCCACCGGCCGGCCGCCCATGGTGAAGCCCCCAACCGGCTGGTATCCCCTACCCGCCACCTCGACGACGCAACCGTTGGTATACAGCTTGACCACGGTCATCTCGTTCTGAGTAAGGGTGCCGGTCTTGTCGGAGCAGATGGCGGTGCAGCTTCCCAGCGTCTCCACGGCCGGCAGCTTTCGCAACAGGGCGTGGCGGCGGATCATCCGCTGCATCCCCAGCGCCAGGCAGATGGTGACGATTGCCGGCAGCCCCTCGGGTACCGCCGCGATGGCCAGGCTGACTGCCACCATGAACATGTAGAGGAGTTCCTCGCCCCTCATCAGGCCGATGCCGAAGACGATGGCGCAGATCGCCAGGCAGGCGATGCCCAGGGTCTTACCCAGATCCTCCAGCTTCCTCTGGAGTGGAGTAGCCTCGTCCTCGAAGGACTGGATCATCTCGGCGATGTCGCCGATCTGGGTCTCCATGCCGGTGCCGGTTACGATCCCCTTACCCCGGCCGTAGGAGACCACCGTGCTCATGAAAGCACTATTTACCCGATCACCGATGGGGATGTTCTCCCCAAGGGCACCACTTTCCGACTTCTCCACCGGCACCGACTCGCCGGTGAGGGCAGCCTCCTCCACCTTGAGGTTGACCGCCTCGGCCAGCCGCAGATCGGCGGGAACGTAGTTTCCGGCCTCAAGAAGCACCACGTCGCCGGGGACCAACTCCCGGCTGGGAACGTCCTGGATGGATGCGTCCCGAATGACCCTGGCATTGGGAGCGGCCATCTTCTTCAGCGCCGCCATCGCCGCCTCCGCCTTGGACTCCTGGACAACGCCGAGGACGGAGTTCAGGATGACGATGGCCATGATCATTCCGGCGTCGGTCAACTCCCCTAGGACGGCGGAGATGACGCTGGCAACGATCAGCAGGATTATCAGGAAGTTGTTGAACTGGGCAAGCAACATCTGGAAGAAGGATGGCCTTGGTTTCTCTCGAAGCTCATTGGGTCCGTAGCGCTCCAGACGCCTTCGAGCCTCGTCGCTCGAAAGTCCCGTGCCGGCATTGGTGCTCAGCTCCCTGAGAAGCTCCGCAATCTCGCGGCTGTGGGCAGCCATGCTCATTTACTACCTCCTAGCACATGATCACGCAGATGGGACGGGCCTCCCACAGGGGAGCGCTCCCGGCGTGGGGTGGCCCGAAGATCCGCTGGAGGTCCTCGCCTCCCGGGGAACTCATCACGACCAGATCGACGTCGAACCTGGAAGCGGCTCGATCGATGGCGTCGCCGCGGTTGCCGGACTCGATGGCCGTGAGGGTCCTGACTCCGCTGGTGGTCGCCAGCTTCGCGATCTCTTCGACCGACTCTCTGGCAATCCTCCTTTCTTCACCCATCACCCTTCGCATCAGGAAGCTGATGCGCCGGGTGATGGAGTGGGGAACAACGTAGAGCACGATCAACTGAGCTTGAGAACGCTGGGCGAGGAACACGGCGTGTCTGCCCGTTGCCTGAGCGGAGGGGGAACCGTCGGTCACGTAGAGGATCCGCTCGTAGTGGGGCAGCCCTTTCGCGTTGAGTGGCCGCTGCATCGTCGCCATCCCTTAGATCGCAGAAGAGGCGTCCGGCCGTGTGGGCTGCCGGCCGCCGTCGACAACAGGAGGGAAACACCCTCGCGCCCATGGAGAAGACTATGGCCGGACGGTGAAAATCAGGGGGAAAGGAGGGTGAAAGATGGGGACAGGGGAGGTGCCAGGGCGGAGAGAATCCTCAAAAGGAGTGGAGGCTTTGGCTGGCGGTTCCGGCCAAAGCTCAATCCGATTCAGTTAATGGCAAGGCGAGAGCGTGCCCACCACGTGGCAGTCTCTGGGCAGACCTCTACATCGGTGGCTTCGACTCCGGCACGAAGCGGTACCCGAAGCCCCGCTCGGTCAGGATGTAGATGGGGTTGCGAGGGTCGGGCTCCAGCTTCTGGCGGAGCCGCTTGATGTAGGCCTTCAGGTAGTCTCGATCATCGGTGCATTCGGGCCCCCACACGCGGGAAAGGAGCAGGGCATGGGGCAAAAGCTGGCCCGGGTTGCGCACCAGCAGTGAGAGCAGCTGGAACTCCGTGGGAGTAAGGAGGACTCTCCGGCCCCTCACTCGCACCTCGCAGGCGGAGAAGTCGATGGAGAGGTAGCCGTTGTCAAAGCTGCCCTTGTCTACAGTACAGGCATTGAGCCCGGCTCGGCGCAGCACCGCCCGGGCCCTGGCAATCAACTCCAGATGGCCGAAGGGCTTGGTCACGTAGTCGTCCGCGCCGGCCTCCAGCCCCCGCACCTTGTCGATCTCCTCGTCCTTCACGGTGAGCATGATGATCGGCACGTTGGAGACGCGCCGGATCTTCCGGCACACTTCCAGCCCGCTCAACAGAGGCATGGAGATGTCCAGGAGGAGGAGACCCGGCTGGTGCTCGAAGAAGGCCGCGAGCGCCTCCTCGCCGTTAGAGGCGGTGAAGATGGCCGCATCCGACCAGTGCATCTTGAAGGTCATCTCCAGCACTTCCACCACGTCCGGCTCGTCGTCAGCTATCAGGATCTTCATCGCAGTCCGTCCCCACGCTTCCTCTGTTGTTCTCCTGGGCGATCGGCAGGGTGAAGCGTACCGCGGTGCCGGAGCCGATGGTGCTGTCGATGGCGATGTCTCCCCCGTGCAGCTCCACCAACCCCCGGGCGATGGCCAACCCGAGTCCGGTGCCCCCCTGCCCCTCGGGGCCGGCGGCGCTGAAGAAGGGCTCGAAGGCCCGCTCCACCACCGCCTGGTCCATGCCGGGGCCGTTGTCTCTAACCGCAAACTCCACAGCGCCGTCGACCTCGCAGGCTTCCACAGATACCTTGCCTCCCCGCTGGGTGTAGCGGCAGCCGTTGGAGAGGAGGTTCACCAGAACGTGCTCCACCCGCTTGCGGTCCGCCATCACCCGGGGCAGCGATGGGTCCACGTGGGTCTCAACCGCCTGGCCTCGGGCATCGAACAGCAGCCTCACAGCTGAGACCGCCTCGCTCACCATGCCGGCAGGCTGAAGGGGGCTCAGCGATAGCTGCACGTGGCCGTCCTTGAGTCGGGCCATCTGCAGCACGTCCGCCACCAGGTTGTCCAGCCGCACGGCGTTCCGGGCGATGTTCTGCACCAGCCTTCCCTGGTCCTCGCTCATCGACTCCACCGAGTCTCGTAGAAGGTCGGCGGAGGTGGCAATGGAGGTAATGGGGGTTTTCAACTGGTGGGAGATGGTGGAGAGAAAGTCACTCTTCATCTGCTCCAGCTTCTCCAGTCGAACCACGTTGCTGCGCTCCCGATCGTACATCTGGGCGTTGGCGATGGCCAGGGCTGTGTGGCGGCCCATGGCGACCAGCAGGTCCACCTCGCCCTGCCGAATCCTCTCGGGCGAGTTCACGCCGTTGTAGAGGACCCCAAGCACCTCGTCGTCCAGCTTGATCGGGACGCACACCAGGGTTCTGCAATTGAAGAAACCGAGCAGCGGACGATCCCCCACGGAGGCCCTGGAGATATCCGCGATCAGCAGCGGCTGCCCCGTCCTGGCCACCACCTCCCCGATCGGATCCAGGTGGGCCTCGCGGAACATTGCAGCCTGCTGCTGGCTGGGAACGCCGTCGAAGGCCATCCTAAACTGAGGATTATCCGGGCCCGTGGAGAGGCAAACGGCGCTGAATTCGGCCGAAATGGCTCTGCGCGCGAGGCGGGCGATGCCGTCCAGCGTTTTGTCCAGGTCAAGCCGAGAGCCAAGCTCCAGGCTCATCAGCTCGTTCAGCGCCGTGAGGCGGGAGTTGACCTCTTCCTCGGCCCTCCGCAGATTGCGCTCGTGCTCCACCTGTCTGCCGAGGGCGATGGTGGCCACACCTGTGAAGAGAAGGACGATTACGCGGCTGGCCACCACCTCTATGGAGGTCAGCTCCCACTCCCAGTTGGGAAGCAGGATGCAGGCGGCGACGTAGACGGTGCTCGCCCCTATGGCGTAGCCGAGGCTCTCGGCGGCGCTAAGCTGCAACGCGGCCCCCAGGACGATCAGGAAGTAGAGTGCGTAGAGGCTGCTGTGCCAGCCACCGGTCATCACCACGCCCCCGGTGAAGACCAGGCTGTCGGCCACAAGCAGCTGGCGAGGCGTGAGCCGGCGCCAGCGGAGGAGCGCCAGGGTGACGCCCGCGTTGTAGACGGCAGCTGCGGCGATCCAAGCCTCAGGCTCGTGGGCAAAGCCGGCAGGAGATGCGTCCCATATATTGAGAAGGAAAGCGATGGCAAGAGCCACCCATCTGAGCGCCAGCAGAAGTCTGACCATGGAAAAAGCCGAACCTCCGACGCGGTTCCGGCCCTGGAGTCTGTCAGGAGGGGGCGATCCCCCTCGGCACGGCCGGTCACCCGCCGACCATATGATAGGTGATCAGCGGACAGATGACCAACCGGCCACGCTCCCTCACCTGCTTGCTGATGAAGCCCGCGTAGCTGAAGACGTAGGGCTCGGTCCGATCCATGTCTGGCCAGAGGGGTGCTGAGGACACTCGCCGGAGTCGATCTCCACGCCAAACTCGATGGCAGTCACCGCCCACTCCTGGCCCACGGTGCCATGGAGCGGTGCTACCTCCTTGGTGCTCTTGAAGGGCAGGGTTGCGGGGTCGCAACGCCGGCACAACTGGTCCACCGGCACGGCCAGCCTATCTGCCCCCCGCGCAACGCGCAGCCTGTCACTTCCTCGGGCGTTCTTCGTGGTTGCCATGGTCCCCCCTTGGTCGCCCTCGTCCCCTCCATAGGCTCTCGGGCAGAAAACTGCTGCCGGCAAAGAGGCATGGGCATGCCGGGCGCTGGCACGCCTCTTGCGCCATGAAGAGGCTACCGCGAATTCTCTACCACCCCTGAAACCAGCACCCGGGAGGAAGTTCGGGCCTGATGCTGGAGTGAGCAAGAATCATAGGGGAGTGAGTGATGGAGAAACGAAGCATGAGGAGGTGGACAGGTCATGGGTGACCCCGAGCGAATCTTGACACCCACTGGATACGCGCGGCTGATGGCCGAGCTGGACCACCTGCGCACGGTGCGGCGCCACGAGGTCGCAGATCGGCTCCGCGGGGCCCGGGAAGTGGGGGTGTGGGACACTCCCGAGTACCTTGCCGCCCGGGAAGAGCAGGACTTCATGGAGGATCGCATCGCCACCCTGGAGAGGCTGCTGGCCCAGGCCGAGGTGGTGGAGATATCAGCCACCTCGGAGTGGCTGTTGGTGGAGATCGGTTCCACGGTGGTACTGCGCGACGACGAGGGGGAGGAGGAGCGCTACGCCGTCGTGGGCGCCATGGAGGCGGAGCCCGCGCAGGGGCGAATCTCCAACCAGTCGCCGGTGGGCAGGGCGCTGCTGGGGCATCGTCCCGGGGACACCGTGGAGGTGGAGACCCCCGGCGGGCCCCGCCGGTTGACGGTCGTGGAGATCTGTTAGCAAATGGCCCGTGGAGGAACGATGGCCGAGGCCCGCAAGATCGCCGTCTTTGAACTGGAGGAGTGGGAGAAGGAGCGGCTGAAGAAGGCGCTGAAGGGCTGCGAGGCGCTTCTCTTCTCGAGTCCCCTGGAGGAGCGGTTGCTGCCCCAGATTGCCGATAGCACCGCGTTCTCGGTGTTCATACGCTCGGAGGTGAGCCGCGAAACCATAGCCGCCCTTCCAAAGCTGCGGTTGATCGCCACCCGGTCCACCGGGTTCGACCACATCGATCTGGAGGCGTGCAGGGAGCGCCAGATCCTGGTGGCCAACGTCCCCTACTATGGGGAAACGACCGTTGCGGAGCACGCCTTTGGGCTGATACTCGCCCTATCACGAAAGATCCACAAAGCCTACCTGCGCACCCTGCAGGGGAACTTCTCCCTGGAGGGGCTGCGGGGCTTCGATCTCCAGGGCAGGACGCTAGGGGTGGTGGGGGCCGGCCACATCGGGTTGCACGCCATCCGGATCGCCAAGGGGTTCGGCATGAAGGTGCTGGCCTTCGACGTGAGGCAGGACCGGCTGATCGCCGAGGTTCTGGGGTTCGAGTACGCTTCCCTGGATGACCTGTTGCGCCAATCGGACATCATCAGCCTCCATGCGCCGCTGAACACCGGCACCTACCACCTGATCAACAGGGGGAATCTGAAGCTGGCCAAACGGGGGGCGCTGCTGGTCAACACGGCCCGGGGCGGGCTGGTGGACACCGACGCCCTGATCTGGGCTCTGGACGAGGGGATCCTCTCCGGCGCCGGGCTGGACGTGATCGAGGGGGAGGAGTTGGTGGAGGAGGAGAAACAGCTGCTCCGAGCCCCCCAGGCCGAGGAGAAGCTGAGGATGCTGCTCCGACAGCACGTCCTGCTGCGCCGGGAAGATGTGGTGATCACCCCACACATGGCCTTCGACAGCCTGGAGGCGATGGAGAGGATCCTGGATACCACCGTGGGCAACATCCGGAGTTTCCTGGATGGCACCCCCCAGAACATCGTGAACCTCCCGCCGGAGCCCAAAGCCGGCAAGCCGGCCGCCTGATTGAGACGCGGGGGGGAAACGACAAGATGGACGGGATAGGAACGAAATTCTTCGTGCTTGACCCTGTATACCCGGCTCATCCTATTCATCCTGTTTGAGTCCGGAATCCCGGCATCCCCCCGATCTCGGTGTCCCTGCTTCCCCGCGTCCCATCCGGCGCAGATTGACACCGTCACACCCAAAACCGTATAATTTATGTACCAAGGAAACGACGGCAAGGGGTTTTGCGCTGCATGAAACGCACTTATCAGCCAAAGCGAATTCCGCGGAAACGCGAACACGGCTTTATGAAGCGGATGGCCACCAAAGATGGGCGGAATGTCCTCAAGAGGAGGCGGCTCCGCGGGCGCAAGAGGCTGACGGTCGTCTAGGGGTTGAGGTGGTGAGAGCGCCAATAGCGCGTCTCCCCATGCAGAGACGACATAGACTCAAAAAAAGCGTAGAATTCCAGCGGGTGCGTGCCCTGAGGCGATCGTGGGCGCACCCGTTGCTGGTGTTATACATAGCCGACAACGACCTGGGGGTGACCCGGGTGGGAATCTCGGTTAGCAAGCGGATCGGCAATGCGGTCACCCGTAACCGGGTGAAGCGGCTGATCCGGGAAGCAGTGAGGCTGCTGCTCCCGAGCCTTCCCGCGGGGCGGGATCTGGTGTTCATCTCGAGATCGCCCTCCGCCGGCGCCGGCTACCTTGAGATCTGTGAGACGGTGCAGAAGCTGCTGCGGCGGGCCCGACTGCTGCCCCAGCAATCGCCAAGGTCCCTTGGAAAGAGATCTGACCAGGAATGAAATGGATAGGGCTGATGCTGATCAGGTTCTACCAGCTCACACTCTCCCACATACTGCCGTCGGCCTGCCGCTTCGAGCCCACCTGCTCTCACTACAGCTACGAGGCGATCTACAGATACGGACTCTGGAAGGGCGGGAGGATGGCCACGGGGCGAATTGCCCGCTGCCATCCCTTTAATCCGGGAGGATACGATCCTGTCCCCTAAGTTGATGGCAGGAATGCGGCTGCCACCGTCGTAGCGTACTCTCTAGGAGGAATTTGTTTGACAGAGGCTTGGAACTCAATAATCGTTCTGCCGTTGACGGGGGCGCTCATCGCCCTGCACGGGATCGTCGGAAGCTATGGTATCACCATCATTGTCTTCACCGTGGCGATCAAGCTGGTCACCTTCCCCCTGAACCTTATGCAGATCCGCTCCTCCCAGGCCATGAGAGATATCCAGCCCCTTATGGAGGAGGCAAAGCGGCGGTACGGCAAGGATCGGGAGAAGATGAGCCAGGAGCAGATGCGGATCTACAAGGAGAACGGGATCAACCCGGCCGCGGGCTGCCTCCCAATGCTGGTACAGATGCCCGTCTGGTTCGGCCTCTACTGGGCGCTTCAAAACCTGGCATCGACGGCGCCGGAGTTCAACCAGGGCTTCTTATGGCTGCCCAGCCTGGCACATCCCGATCCGCTCTACATCCTAGTGATCTTGACAGTGGCAACCCAGTTCATCGTCCAAAGGATGATGACCATGCCCAGCAGCGATCCCCAGCAGAAGACCATGAACAAGGTGATGATGTTCATGCCACTGACCTTCGGCTTCGTGGCGACCAGCGTTCCCTCGGGTCTGGCTCTATACTGGGTGACCACTAACCTGTTCACCTTCTTCCAGCAACTGTTCACGACTGGATGGGGAGGACTGTCGCGTAATCCCCAGGCCCCAACACTGCCTACACTCAGATCGCAGCCTGCTGAAGGCACCGACGGCGAGAAGGCGGCAGAGACGCCCCAAACGAGGGTCCCGAAGGCCGTCAAGCACAAGAAGGGTGCCGGTGGCAAGCCTCCCAGGGAGGAAAAAAGAGCGAATGGAAAGCGTTGAGGTGAGCGCCAGGAGCGTCGATGAGGCGGTCCAGGAAGCACTTGTCAAGTTGGGCCTAACCAGAGACGAGGTTGATGTCACCGTTCTCAGCGAGGGGCACAAAGGGCTCCTGGGCTTCGTCCGCGGTGAGAGCGCCAAGGTGAAGGTCACCGTGCGCGAGGTTCTACCGGTGGTGACTGAGCAATCAGCGGTCATTGAGAGACCGGCGAGATCGGCTCGGCCGGCAGCCAAGCCGGGTGTTGCGGTGGCTGTTGCCGAGGAAATGTTGGCGCAACTGCTGGAGAAGATGGGCATCGATGCCGACGTGAACGCCAAGGGCGGCACAGGCGACGAGGATTTGCCGATCCTCTTGGAAGTCAGCGGCGAGGATCTGGGGATCCTGATCGGTAGGAGGGGAGAAACCCTTTCTTCCCTCCAGTTCCTCCTCAACCTGATGGTGGGCAAGCAGCTGGACTCCTGGGTCCGCATCGTCGTGGACGTGGAGGGCTACAGAGCTCGCCGTGAGGAAGCGCTGGGAACCATGTCCAGTCGGGTCGCCGAGCGGGTGCGCCGCACAGGGCAGACCATGGCGTTGGAGCCAATGCCCGCCAACGAGCGGCGGCTCGTCCACCTGGCGCTGCAGGGCAACCCCTACGTGAGCACCGAGAGCAGCGGTTACGGCGACGACCGGCGGGTGAACATCTCCCCCAAGGCGCCCAGCCGCAGCGGCAGCGGAAGCGGCGAAAACCGAGAGTAGGGACAGGGGGCCGGGGATAGCGGGAGTGCCCGCCAGAGCCAAGGCGGAACAGCGTCTACAGCAATACCGGCGCTGAGTGCTGGGTGCTATGAACGCTCAGACCCAGCACTCAGGACTGGCAATGATCATCAGCATCGCCAACCAGAAGGGCGGGGTGGGCAAGACCACCACCGCGGTGACACTGGCGGCATATCTGGCCCATGGCAGGCAGGTAATCCTGCTGGATCTGGATCCCCAGGCCAACGCCACCACGGCCCTCGGCTTGGATGAGAAGGAGCTGGAGACCACCATCTACGAGGTGCTGGTGGACGGCGAGTCGCTGGATGATGCCCTGCTCCCCACCCACCATCCCGGCCTGCGGCTGGTGCCCTCCGCGCGGCGGCTGGCCGGCGCCGAGGTGGAGATGGTGAACATGATGGACCGGGAGGGAAGGCTGGCGAGGGCCCTGCAGGCGGCCACAACCCCCTTCGACCTGGCGATCATCGACTGCCCGCCCTCCCTGGGGATGTTAACGGTGAACGCCCTGGTGGCCTCCGACTCGGTGCTGGTGCCGGTGCAGTGCGAGTATCTGGCGCTGGAGGGGTTGGGTCAGATCATGCACACCATAGACCTGGTGCGGGACAGCCTGAACCCTCGCCTCTCCCTGCTGGGGGTGCTGATGACCATGCACGACGGCCGGACCAACCTGAGCAGCCAGGTGGTTGAGGAGGTGCGCAACCACTTCCCCAACGTCACCTTCGATGCGGTGATACCGCGCAACGTCCGTCTCACCGAGGCCCCCAGCTTCGGCAAGACCATTCTCGAGTACGACCCATCCTCCCGAGGTGCGGTGGCCTACTCCGCCCTGGCGCAGGAGGTGGCCGCCCGGCTGTAGGGACCAGATTACGAGGTTTTCTACCTTGCCAAAGGAACGCGGTGGACTCGGTAGGGGCCTGGGTGCCCTTATCCCCTCGGGGACGACGACGCAGGGCGGTCTCCTGGAGATCGACCTGGACCGCATCACCCCCAACCCACGGCAGCCCCGCACCGCCATGGACGAGGCGGCGCTGGCCGAGCTTGCCGATTCCATCCGCGAGCACGGCATCCTCCAACCCCTCATCGTCACCCACGCCGGCTCCGGCTACACGCTGGTGGCCGGCGAGCGTCGCTGGAGGGCCGCACGGGCCGCCGGGCTGCGCACCGTCCCCGCGCTGGTGAAGGACACCACTCCACGCCAACTGTTGGAGCTGGCGCTGGTGGAGAACATCCAGCGTCAGGAGCTGAACCCCCTGGAGGAGGCCTCGGCCTACAAGCAGTTGGTGGAGGAGCACAGCCTGAAGCAGGACGAGGTGGCCCATCGCGTCGGGAAGAGTCGAAGCGCCGTGGCCAACAGCCTGAGGCTGCTGAAGCTTCCGCCCGAGGCGAAGCTGGCGCTGGCGGAGGGGCGGATCACCGAAGGGCACGCCCGCGGCATCCTGGCGCTGCCCACCCTGGAACAGCAGCTGAAGCTGCTGGCCGCCATCCTGGCGGGCAACTTCACCGTCCGGCAGTCGGAGGAGGCGGCCCGGCGCGGGTCCCGCAAGCAGAATCCGCTGGATTCCATAAAGGCAGCGGAGATCGCCGAGGTGGAGGAGCGGCTTCGGGAGCTTTTGCGCACCAAGGTGGAGCTACACCGTGGAAAGAAGGGTGGCCGTCTGGTGATCCACTTCTACTCCGACGAGGAGCTTGAGGGGATCTTCCAGGCCCTCGGCGGCGAGTGAGGGCGCGGGGACGCGAGAGAGTTACCACGAGGGACTCAAGAGCGCAAGAACGCGCCAAGCCACATAACAGGACCGAGGCAAGGGCGCTCGAGGAGGAGCGATATGAACAAGAGGCTGTACAAGAGCCGGACAGACCGCATGCTCGCCGGGGTGTGCGGGGGCCTAGCGGAGTACTTCGACGTCGATCCGGTGCTGGTAAGGTTGCTCTTTGTCCTGCTGGGCTTCCTCACAGGCATCGGCTTCCTGATCTACCCCATTCTCTGGATCGTGATGCCGGAGCAGTCCAGCCTGGAGCGACCTCCCAGGGAGGTGGTGAGGGAGAACATCGGCAAGATGCGGGAGGACGCGGAGCGATTTGGGGAGGGGCTCCACGGCGCGACCAAGGGCTCCACCGTCGGCGCCGAGGGATCCTCCGGCGAGAAGGTTACCATGGATACCGAGTCAGGGGAGACGACGCCCGACGAGGCGGCGCGGGCCGATGCCACCCAGGAGACTCCCTACTACACCGCCGAGACGCACGGCCGGCACGGCCGCTCGCGAAGCGATCGCCAGTTCGTCGGGGGGGTGATCCTTGTGGTGCTAGGGGTGATCCTGCTCATGCAGAACCTGGGCATCTTCTGGTGGGCCAGCATCTGGCGGCTGTGGCCGCTGGCTCTGGTGGCGATTGGGGTCTACATGCTGTTCCAGCGGTCCAGAACCCGAGTGTGACGCACTTAGCTGAACTGATCTGAAGCCTCTATTCCCGTTCGGGCCTCTTCAGGCCTACTCCGGCACCCGCACAAGCAGCAGCGGCTGGTGGATCCGTGCAAGGATCCTGGAGCCCACGGAGGCCGACCAGAAGGCGCCTAGTCCGGCGCGGCCGTGGGTCGCCATCACAATCAGGTCCGGGTTGGACCCCTGAGCAGCATCCACAACACAGGTCGTCGGGTCCCCCCTTCGCACCTCCGCGGACACCGGGATCCCTTTGCCACCCAGCTCCCGAGCCACCCGGCCGAGATACTCCCGGCCCTCCTCCTCCTCCATGTCAAGTGCGACAGCGGTCGCGCTGGGACTCAGGATACTCACCGGCGCCTGGTTGCTGGGCATGGTGGCCAGTGTGGGCACTACCAGCAGCAGTTGGAGGGTGGAGCCCAGAGCCTCGGCCACTCCCTCCACCACCGGCAGCACCGCCCCATCGTGGGCCTGCTTCCCATCCAACGGCACCAGCACCCGCTTGCCCTCGAAGGCGGGCGGCCCTCCGGAGGCCGTGGGCCTTATCAGCAGCACCGGGAGCACCCCACGACGCAGCACCTGCTGCGCCATGCTGCCCACCAGCAGGTCTCGCATGCCGCCCCAGCCGTGGGTCGCCAGGATAATCAGGTCTGCCTCGAACTCCCGTGAGTGGCCAATTATGCTGCCCACCACGTCCCGCTCCTGATTGGGGTGGACGTGGACCTCCACCGATGAGGCCTGGCAATCACACTCCCCTTCCACCCGAGACAGGTATGCCTCAGCCTCTTTGAGGTTGGCGAGATGGTGCTCCCCGTGGATAGTCTCCGGGGCCCCCTGCTCCATTACGTGGAGCAGAGACACGGTGGCGCCAAAGCGCTCGGCCAACAGGTGAGTGGCGGGCAGTACGGCTTCGGCCAGGCGTGACCCATCCAACGGAACCAGCAACTTTCGGAAGCCTTTCATTGCATGCCACCCCCGAAAAGAATTTGGTATAGCAAAAAGAGGTTCAGGAAGACGATGAGGGCAGCGACCACCGAGGCCACTACCGTCGTGATCCGGCTGTTCACCAACGGCCCCATGATGTCCCGCCGACGGGTGAACATGACCAGCGGGATCAGGGCGAAGGGTATGGCAAAGCTTAGCACCACCTGGCTCAGGACCAGGGTGCGGGTGGGATCAAGCCCTATGGCGGCCACGACCAGCGCCGGCACCATCGTGAACAGTCGCCTGAACCAGAGGGGGATGGTACGGTGCATGAAGCCCTGCATTATCACCTGGCCGCTCATGGTGCCGACCGTGGTGGAGGAAAGGCCCGAGGCCAGGAGAGAAATGGCAAAGACGACGCTGGAGGCACTCCCCAGAAGCGGGGTCAGGGTCTTGTAGGCCTCCTCTATCGTTCCGACCTCGGGCATCCCGTGAGCATTGAATGTGGAGGCCGCCATGATCAGCATCGCCGCATTGACGAGTCCCGCGATCCCCATGGCGATCACCACGTCCACCACCTCGAAGTGGAAGAGGCGCCGCAACCTGGCCGGGTCTCGCACCACAATCCGGTCCTGGGTGAGGGCCGAGTGGAGGAAGATCACGTGGGGCATTACGGTAGCCCCCAGGATGCCGGTGGCCAGCAGGATGCTCTCGGTGCCCGAGAAATGCGGCTGCACCACTGAGAGGCCGACCAGACCCCAATCGGGCGGGCTAAGGAACGTTTCAACCAGATATGAAGCGGCGATGATCCCCACCAGGACGGTGATAACGGCTTCCAACGGTCTGAAGCCATACCGCTGGAGACCGAGAATGATAAAAGTAACGACCCCCGTGATGACGGCGGCGACGAAGAGGGGGATGCCAAACAGCAGGTTGAAGCCGAGGGCGGCTCCCAGGAACTCGGCGAGGTCGGTGGCCATGGCCACCAACTCGCCCAGCACCCACATGCCCCAAACCACAGGGCGTGGATACTGCTCGCGCATCACCTCCGCCAGGTTGTGGCCGCTGGCGATGCCCAGCTTGGCGGATAGCGCCTGGATCAGCATGGCCATCAGGTTGCTGGCCAGCACGACCCACACCAGCATGTATCCGAACTGGGCGCCGCCCTGGATGTTGGTGGCGAAGTTGCCGGGATCGATGTAGGCGACGGTGGCCACGAAGGCTGGGCCGAGAAATGGGAGGATTCGGGCGGGCCCGCGCTTCCGGCTCTTTCCCTCCAGCACGTCGGTCGCCGCCGAAATGGTTCCGCGATCGGCCGTTTTCACATCCAGCTCAGTCGGGTCTTGTCGCAACTTCTCAATCTTCCGCTCCTGAGCTCGAGGCTTTCCTCGGGCCATAGCAGTTCCTCCACTGTCGGGGTCTCCAACCACCACCCGCGATTTCCGGGCCAACGCTTAGACTCGCCGGAAGGCAAAGTGATCATAACCTTAAGGTGGCCCCTACTACAAAGGCACCGAGACATAAACTTCTTGCGTACATTGTGGCTGGGTGTCTTTGTGGTTCGGTTCCGCCGGGAGTGTCAGGTGTCCCGTCCCGCCTACCGCAGCCGCTCCCGAGTAGGCACGGGAACCGCTTGACATCTTGACACACAGAAGAGCTGATCATACAATACAGAAAACCTTTTCAGAAAACGGTTTACTTCCATCGGACAACGTCCCCCGGCACTATGACCGGGCCCTTCTCGGCGACATTAAGGAGCGGTTGTTCATGTTCTCGGTCTCGCAAGGCGCACCTTCCTCCTCAGTCCAGCCCTCATCCAACAGGGATACCACCAGATGGCTCTACATCTTGGCCGGCCTGGCAATTCTCGGTGCCTCCACCCTCGTCCCAGGCCCCGCCGGGATGAAGCCGGAGGCCGTCAGGACCCTGGGCGTCATGGTCACCACAGTCCTCTGGTGGGTCACAGAAACGCTGCCAATCCCGGTCACTGCGCTGCTGGTGCCTGTGATGGTCCACGCCCTCGGCATCACCCCGCTGCCCGATACCATCAGGGAAGGCTTCGGCGACACCCTCATCCCCTTCCTAGTTGGGGTGCTCGGACTCTCCCTAGCCTTCGGCGTCTCCGGCCTGGGCAAGCGGATCACCTATCTCCTTCTCTCGCTGTCCGGCACCAACGTAACCCGGGTGGTCGGCGTCTACCTGCTGGTGTCCTTTGTCGTCTCCATGTTTATCACCGATGTCGCGGTGGTGGCGATGATGCTGCCGCTGGTGATCGGACTGCTTTCTACGATCGACGCGAAGCCCGGCTCCAGCAACGTCGGGCGGGCACTGATGATGGCCATCATGTTCGGCTCCACCCTCGGAGGGGTCTCCACCCCGGCCGGCGTCAGCTCCAACATCATCACCATGGGCTTCATCACGAAGAACGCGAAGCTGGGGATATCCTTCCTGGACTGGACGGCCATCGCCACCCCCATCTTCATCGTCATCGCGCTGGCCACCTGGTGGTTGATCATGCGGATCTTCCCACCCGAGATGAAGTCGCTGCCCTACGGCCGCGAGACAATCCAGGCAGAGCTGGAGAAGATGGGCGTCTGGAGCTCCAAGGAGATCAGCACCCTGGCGGTCTTCCTGATCGCCGTTGCCCTCTGGCTAACCAGCGACATGACCAAGATCCCCATCGCCTTCGTCTCCCTGCTGATTCTAGGTGGCCTGTCCCTCCCGGGTATCGGCGTGTTCCAGAAATGGAGCCAGATCGAGAAAGGGATCGAGTGGGGCGCGATGCTGCTGGTGGTCGGCGGCTTCACCCTCGGTATCGCCGCAACCAACAGCGGGCTGGCCACATGGGTGGCCCAGAACGCCCTGACCCCCATGGCAGCCATTCCGGCAACCTTCCAGCCGCTGGCCGTGACCCTGCTGGTCGCACTGGACTCCCTGGGCTTCTCCAGCTTTGGCGCCGCCGCCTCTGTCAACGTGCCGTTTATCATCGCCTACGCCCAGGCCCACGGCTTTCCGGTGCTATCCCTGGCGATGGCGGCGGGCTTCGCTGCTTCCACGCACTTCATCCTGGTTACTGAAAGCCCCAGCTTCGTGCTGCCCTACGCCTACGGCTACTTCAGCTTCAAGGACCTAGCCAAGATCGGGGTGATCGTGACCCTCTTGAGCGCGGTCCTGATCGCCGTCGGCATGGTGGTGGCCGGTTTGCCGGTGGGTGTCCCGCTGCCCACGAAGTGAGCGAACAGCCATCACCCCCGCCCCCTCTCCCCTTGTGGGAGAGGGGGGTCCTTCAACCGGCCAAGATCGAGGCACAAACATCTGAAGCCGAAGGCCCCGTTGGCCACGCCGCTTCAGCGCTCAGCGCATCTCCCCTGACACCCTACCCAACGGCGAAGAGCCTTGCGATCAGCGCCTTCAACGCCGGGGCGGTTGCCGCCTTTGAGACAGTGAGCCGGCAGCCTACCAAACTTGCCTAAGGGGTGGTCCTGGTGTATCGTACGGCGCATCGTCCTTGGCCAAGGCATGGAACCTGCCTTCTTCAGCAACATCTTGCTTAGTGTACTGGGGGTACTCGACTGTGGATGTGTTAAGGGCCATCATTCTGGGCGTGGTGCAGGGGCTGGCTGAGCCCCTGCCGATAAGTAGCTCCGGTCACCTGATCCTTGTGCCGTGGCTGCTGGGCTGGCCCGAGCACTCTCTGACCTTCGACGTCGCCCTCCACGGGGGCACGGCTCTCGCCATCATCGTCTACTTCTGGAGGGACTGGATCGCCCTGATCGGAGGATTCTTCGCAGGGCTTCGGGACAGGGACTTCAAGAGCAGCTACTACCGCCGTCTATCCATATACATCATCGTCTCCAGTGTGCCCGGGGCGGTCGCCGGTGTCCTGTTCGAACAGAAGATTGAGAGTCTCCTGAGGACTCCTTTGCTGGTGGCCACGCTGCTGATTGTCATGGGGCTGGTGATGATGGCGGTAGACCGCTACGCGAGCCGCACACGCTCCCTAGGCGATCTCACGATCTGGGATGCCATCATCATCGGTCTGGCGCAGGCCCTCGCCCTCGCACCAGGGGTCTCTAGATCCGGGGTTACCATCACCACCGCGCTGATACTGCAGATGAACCGGGCCGACGCCGCCCGCTTCTCCTTCCTGATGTCCGGACCCATCGTCACGGGGGCATTCCTCTACAAGATGTATGGTGTGGCGAAGGAGGGGTTTCCGGTAGATGAGAGGGCCCCATTCCTGGTGGGGATAGCGGTGGCGGCCGTCGTCGGCTACGTGGCCATACGCTTCCTGCTGGGCTATCTTCAGAAGCGCAGCCTCAAGCTGTTCGTGGGATACCGGCTGGCCTTCGGCGCTCTGGTTATTGGCACTATAGTGCTCAGAGGTGGGGCGTAGGTCTACTGCTCTCTTGCTGCCGGAAGGTATAGACCGGCTTCGCGCAGGTAGCGTTCCACCGTGTCCGGAACCAGGTACCGGATCGGCAGCCCATCTGCAACGCGCTTCTGTAGCTCGCTGGAGGAGATGTAAATCCCCGGCATCCTCACCAGATCCACCCGGCGCGATATCCCGGGCAGCTGCCGATCCAGCAGTTGAAGATCCACCCCAGGGTATGGAGGTCGGTTGACGACCGCGAGCCTGCACAATCCTATCAGCCTGTTCGGCTCCCTCCAGGTCATCAGCTCCAGAAGGCTATCCATCCCCGCTATGAAGTGAAGCTCGGCCGAAGGCCCCAGCTGCCGGTGGAGGATATCCAGCGTCTCCACAGTGTAGGACCTTCCCGGCCGGTCGACGTCCACGATTGAAAGCTCGAAGTAGGCGTTGGAGGCGATAGCCAACTCCACCATCCTCACCCTATGGATGGCGGCCGACACGCCGGAGGATTTCTTGTGGGGGGGCTGGCCGGCGGGAACGAAGAGCACCCTATCCAGATTGAGGGCACAGCGTACCTCCTCGGCCGCCACAAGATGCCCCAGGTGGATCGGGTCGAAGGTACCCCCCAGAATCCCAACTCTCACCTTTTCACGCCCTCCCAGCGATACTCCGCCTCCCCAACCCTCACCGTGTCACCGGGCATGGCCCCCGCCTTCTCCAGCAGCTTCGCCACACCGAGGTGAGCCAGCCGCTTCTTCATCACCATCAGCCCTTCCGGAGTCTCGATGTTGATGAGGCCCGCTGCCCGCTCTGCCGCTTTCCCCGCGATCCTGAAGGCGCCACTGTCCTCCTTCTTAACCTCCAGAGTGGAGTCCGGTTCACCCTCCAGCCGGTACACCTTCAGACCTTCGTCGGGTGCGGGGGCAGGCTTCCACTCTGCCAGCTTGCCGACCACCAGGCCGATCAACTCCTTGATCCCCTCGCTCGTTGCCGACGAGATGGGAACGGCATCCAACCCCATGGCGCGCAGCTTCCCCGCGGCATCCGGCCAAGCCTCTCTAGATTCGGGGAGATCCATCTTGGTGAAGGCAACCAGTTGCGGCTTCTCCGCCAGCTCGCTGCTGTATTCGGCCAACTCCCGGTTGACCACTTCGTAGTCCCTGATCGGGTCCTCGGAGGATCCATCCAATAGATGGACCAGAAGGCGGGTTCTCCGAACGTGTTTTAGAAATTCCAGCCCCAGACCGGCCCCCGTATGGGCACCCTCTATCAAGCCCGGAATATCCGCGGCGACGAAACTTGAGTCGCCGAGCGCCACCACGCCGAGGTTCGGCACCAGGGTGGTAAATGGGTAATCCGCTATCTTTGGACGGGCGGCTGTGACTGTAGCCAACAGGGTGGACTTGCCGGCGTTGGGAAGCCCCACAAGGCCTACATCGGCCAGGAGCCGCAGCTCCAGGTGAAGTCCCTTCTCACCCCCCGCCTCGCCCTTCTGGGCGATCCTGGGAGTCTGCATGGTCGATGTAGTGAAGTGGGTATTCCCCAGCCCTCCTCTTCCACCGCGAGTCACCATCTCGCGCTCGCCGGGGACAGTCAGGTCGGCCACGATAGCCTCGCCTTCGACCGTGGCTATCGTCCCGACGGGCACCTGTATGACCAGATCCTTTCCCTTTGATCCGTGCCTTCGGTTGCCGGTCCCGTTCCCGCCAAGCTCAGCCTTGAAGAGATGCTTGTTGCGGAATCCGTAAAGGGTGTTGACGTCGTAGGAAGCCTCTAGGTAGACAGATCCACCCCTCCCCCCGTCTCCGCCATCGGGACCACCTCGGGGCACAAATTTCTCTCTTCGAAAGCTGACGGCGCCATCACCACCGGCACCAGCCTTCACAAGGATGTCGATTTCGTCTATGAACAAATGCTGATCCCCTTAAGAGAACTGATTTCATTGCAGGCAAACGGCATGCCCACTATAGTTGGTACCCCCACTGTCTTCAACATTCCAATACTTACAGTATGAATTAGTAAGTAACCGTAGTAGGGATTGGGGATATGGGGATAACGTGCGTGGCCCCCGCATGGAGCTGTTCTGGAGAGGCGGTGGAAATGGTGTAGACAGGCTGGAGAATGGGGAGAGAAGGGGAGAAGACCTCGCATGGATGGACCGAGGGGCCCCCACAATAAAGCAAACTTATCCACAGAAAGAGCCACTTATCCACAGGAAACCGGGGGTTTTCCACAACAGTTGGGGAAATGGTCGGTTTGACAGCTTATTGAGGTACAAGTAAAATCTGGCCCGATGAGGTAGTCACGGAGGTCCTTCCACGTCCAGATCAGAGCGCAAGGCACCCCGCAACCAGGGAAACATACGCTCCCTTCCTGCCCTTCCCCTACAGTGGAAGCTGACGGCGCTGGTGTTCATCGTCCTGCTTTTCTCCATGGTTGTGGCTGGCTACTTTGCATCCCAGGCCCTGACTCGGCAGATCGATGACCTGGCAGGCGACCGGGTTCTCGGAGTAGCGAGGCTCCTGGCCACCAGGCCCGAGGTGAGGGATGCGTTCAAACTGGATCACCCGGAGGGGGTGCTGGAGCCGTTGGTGCTCCAGTGGATCACCCAGACGGACCTGGATCTGATCGTAGTCTTCGACATGAACGCCATAAGACAAGCCCATCCAACGCCCGATCTGGTTGGCCAGCACTTTACGGGCGGCGATGAGGGTCCATCGCTACGTGGGGAGGAGTACGTCTCCCACGCGACGGGGATATCGGGTCCATCCTTGAGGGCCTTCGTACCGGTGTACGATTCCAGTGGCAGACAGTTGGGTGTGGTAGTCGCGGGCATGTGGATGACCAGCCTGGATCATCAGATTCAGGATTCCCTGATGGAGCTGGCGGCGGTCTCCCTCTTCGGACTGGGCGTCGGCGCCATCGGGGCAGCGGCCGTGGCGTACAACATTAAGGCTAGCATCTTTGGGCTGGAGCCGTCGCAGATCGGCACCATCCTGGAGGAGCGAGTGGCGATACTCCAGAGCATCCGCGAGGGTGTCATAGCCGTCGATAAGCAGAGCCGCATCACCATGCTGAACGGCGAGGCGGAGCGGCTCACCGGGGTCACCCAGGACGCAATCGGGCGAAAGGTGACCGACGTGCTGCCCAACTCGAGACTCCCCGAGATCGTATCGACGGGGCGGAGGGAGTTCGACCAGGAGCAGCTGCTGCAAGGAAATGTGATCCTGACAAACCGGGTGCCGGTCGCCTTGCGCGGCAAGGTCGTGGGTGCCGTGGCGACCTTCCGCGATTTGAGCGAGATACGGGAGTTGGCCGCGGAGTTGACCGGTGTGAAGCAGCTCGCGGAGGCGCTGCGAGCCCAGGCTCACGAGTTTGTGAACCGGCTCCACACCGTCTCGGGGCTTCTCCAGTTGGGGCGATACGAGGATGCCCTCCAGTACATATCTAACGTGACCCACACTCAAGAGGAGATGGTTGGCTTCGTGACTCGCCGGATAAGGGAACCTGTCCTTGCCGGCCTGGTGCTGGGGAAGATCAGCGCCGCCAACGAACGTGGCGTGAACCTCAGCCTGGATCCGGATAGCGACGTGCCGGCCAACGACGACAGGTTGGATCGCGTGGACATGGTGACCGTGGTGGGTAACCTGGTGGAGAACGCCTTCGAGGCTGTATCATCGCTGCCTGAGGAGCGGAAGAACGTGTGGATTTCCCTCTATGCGGACGAGAGGGAGATGCTGATCGAGGTTGAGGACACCGGCGTAGGAGTGGCGGAAAGCGACAGGGAGCGACTCTTCGAGCGAGGCTTCACCACTAAGTCCGGCAGTAAGGGGATCGGGCTGTCGCTGTTGATGCACCAGGTCTCCAGGGTGAGCGGTAGCGTGGAACTGGATAGCAAGGTGGGCGCTGGAACCCGCTTCACGGTCCATCTCCCTCTGACCGTGGATGGCGAGCAGGAACGGTCCAAGAACACGGATGGTGTCTCGGAGAAGCGGGCATCGACCAAACTGGGCAAGTTGCCTACCCGCTTCTAGCACGGGGCCGCCGTTGCGGCAGGAGGATTGTGTGGTCAGGGCTCTGCGTGTTCTGGTGGTGGAGGACGATCCGGTGGTTGGTGACATCAACAAGGAGTTCGCCGAGCGATTGGAGGGATTCCAGGTAGTTGGTGTTGCTCGCACGGCGGCCGCGGCGATGGAGGCCGTGCAGCGATTACGGCCCGACCTGGTGCTGCTGGATGTCTACATACCTGACGGCGATGGCGTGCAGCT
>Ga0209014_10000135_pt1 | contig 39154 bp, 29 predicted proteins | sample BarGraNGADG00212_FD_184491 | JGI IMG/M metagenome (GOLD analysis project Ga0209014, IMG submission 184491) | Arctic peat soil microbial communities from Barrow, Alaska - Barrow Graham LP Ref core NGADG0002-212 (SPAdes) (version 2) | ecosystem: Environmental > Terrestrial > Soil > Wetlands >...
TGCCGAGCACGCCCGCAAACCAGCCGAGCCCGAAGAGCACGACCGTCACGGCACCCGCGGCGATCGACGGCAGCCGGGTGCCGAGCGTGAGCGCCACCGTGAGCACGGTCACGGACTCGAAGGCGAGGAAGGCGACCGCGACGGCCGGCTCCGGGGGCATGTGCCCGCTGACCAGCCGGACGACCGCGATGGCGAGCGAGCCCGACAGGCCTGCGTAGGCGACCATGACGACCGCGAGGCCCAGCCAGCGACCCAGGAACAGGTCCGCCCGACGGAGGGGCCTGGCCAGCATCGCGTGCACGGTGCCCGTTTCGACGTCGGAGGCGATGGCCGGTGCGCCGAGGAAGGCGGCCGACATCGCCAGGACGAAGCTGAACATGAACGCGATCATGATCAGGACCTGGCTGACGCCGATCCGGATCTCGACCTCGTCCATCGACTCACCGCGCGAAAGGGTCACGAGGCGATCCACGCCCCAGCCGACCAGCACCACGCTCGCGACCGACAGGCCGAGCATCACCCACAGGATCCGGCGCCGCGCGATCTCGCGGATCGTGAGCGAGGCGATGGCGAGGACGAGGCGCGGTGTCATGGTGCGTCCCGCACGAGGCCGAGGAACACGTCCTCGAGCGACCGGCGCCCCGGGTCCACCGCGTGCACGCGCCCGCCGTGGGCGACGATCGCGGCCACGACGTCCGGCACGCGGGCGGCGTCCAGCGGGCGGATCGCCAGCCAGCCGTCGGCATCCTCGGAGAGACGGCCGAACGGCGCCAGCCACGAGCGTTCCTCCGGAAGGTCCGTGACCCTCAGCCGCACCGCCGGCTCGCCGAGCATGCCGGCCAGGGTGCCGGCGGCGAGCACGCGACCCCGGTGGACCACCGCGACGTGGTCGCACACCCGCTCGACCTCGCCCAGCAGGTGCGAGTTGAGCACGATCGTGCTGCCGCGGGCACGGGCGTCGCGGATGATCGCACGCACGTCGTCCCTCCCGACGGGATCAAGCGCGGAGGTCGGCTCGTCCAGGACGACCAGCTCCGGGTCCCCCAGCAGGGCCACCGCCAGCCCGAGGCGCTGCTGCATCCCCTTGGAGAAACCGCCGGTGCGGTCCCGCGACCGCGACGCGATGCCGGCGAGGTCCAGGACACGGTGGATCTCGGCGTCCCGGCCCGTGCGCGGGAGCCCGGCGAGGGTCGCGTGCAGCTCGATGACCTCGCGGGCCGTGAGCCACGCCTGGTAGCGGAACAGCTCTGGCAGGTAGCCGATCCGGCGCCGGACCTCGCGGTCGCCCAGCGGCCTCCCCAGCACCTGCCCGTCGCCGCCGCTGGGGCTTGCCAGGCCCAGCAGGAGCTTGACGGCGGTGGTCTTGCCTGCCCCGTTCGGCCCCAGGAGGCCGAAGACCTCGCCGCGCTCGACGTGGAGGTCCAGCCCATCGAGGGCCACGGTTCCGCCGTACGTCTTGCGCAGGGCACGCGTCTCGATGGCGGCGGCGGTCATGGGTGCATTCTGGGGGCGAGTGGGCAAACGCGCCGGGTCGTGACAGGCGAGGTGGCACGGGGCGGCGCGAGGATGCCAGTGTGACGAACCTGCCGCTCCCGGAGGCCCCCAGGATGCTCTTCGCCGACTGCCCGCTCTGCGACGGGCCGGTCCCGCTGGACCTCGAATGCGGCGCCCTTGACTGCCCGACCTGTGCCGTGCGCCTGGAGCTCGCGGACGAGCCCGCGCTTCCGGAGCTCGCCGAAGCGGCCTGACACCCGGCCCGAGGCCGCTCCGTCTGCTCGGCCGGTCCCGGAGCGGCCGGCGCGCCGGTGCCCCGGGACCCGCCCGACGGCTCAGGCGCCGGTCGCGACCAGCTTCTCCGGCACCGCGACCCCGACGCCTTCGGCGATGCGGCGGCCGAATTCCGGATCGCACTGAGCGAAGTGCCAGACCATGCGCTCCTTGATGTGGGCGTCGCACTGGCCGATCAGGCCGGTGAGGTTGAGGACCAGGTCCTCGCGCTCCCAGTCCGGCATCGTGCGGTACCGGTTGCCGGCCTGGGCGTAGTCGTTGGTGCGGTTGATTGTGGCCCTGGTCAGCCGGCCGTGGATCTCCGGCTCGTACGGCGGCCCGGCCGGTTCGGCCTCCTGGAGGCCACCCGTCGAGCTGGGCTCGTAGTTGACATGGGGGTTCTCGCCGGTGCCGTCGACGTCGTAGGCCATCTGGCCGTCGCGCTGGTTCGTGCGCACCTTCGCCAGCGGGGCATTGACCGGCAGCTGGAGGTAGTTCGGTCCGACGCGGTAGCGCTGCGTGTCCGAGTACGAGAAGGTCCGCCCGATGAGCATCTTGTCATCGGAGAACTCGAGGCCGTCAACGAGGACGCCCGTGCCGAACGCCGCCTGCTCGCTCTCCGCGAAGAAGTTCTCGACGTTCCGGTTGAGCGTCATCATCCCGACCGGGCGCAGCGGGAACTGCGCCTCGGGCCACTCCTTCGTGTCGTCGAGCGGATCGAAGTCGAGCTCCGTGTGCTCGTCGTCGCTCATGATCTGGACGCTGAGCTCCCACCGGGGATGGTCTCCACGCTCGATCGCCTCGAAGATGTCCTTCGATGCGCTCCCGAGCTCGGTGGCCTGGATCGCATCCGCCTGCGCCTGCGTCAGCGACTCGACGCCCTGCTGGCTCTTCCAGTGGTACTTCACGAGGACGGCCTCGCCGGCGGCGTTGACCATCCGGTAGGTGTTGACGCCGAAGCCGTCCATGTGCCGGAAGCTCTTCGGGATCCCCCGCGGGCTGAACAGCCACGTCGCCAGGTGTATGGATTCCGGCGTCATGCTCAGGAAGTCGAAGATCCGGTTCGGCTCCTGGCGGAATGTCACCGGGTCCGGCTTGAACGCGTGGATGACGTCCGGGAACTTGATCGCGTCGCGGATGAAGAACACGGGCAGGTCGTTCCCGACCAGGTCCCAGTTGCCGTCCTCGGTCTTGAACTTGACGGCGAAGCCGCGCGGATCGCGGGCGACCTCCGAGGAGTCCCGGCCGCCGATCACCGTCGAGAACCGGACGGTCACCGGGGTGCGCTTGCCTTTCGCGGAGAACAGCTTCGCGCGGGTATAGCGCGCGGCGGGCTCGTCACCGATCGTGCCGTAGGCTTCGAACTCGCCGTGCGAGACGAACCCACGCGCGTGAACGACCCGCTCCGGGATCCGCTCGCGGTCGAAATGCGCGATCTTCTCGAGGAACTGGTAGTTCTCGAGCGTCGCCGGCCCGCGACTCCCGACCGTCCGCTGGTGCTGGTTGTCGCTGACGGGGTGACCCTGCCGGGTCGTCAGACCGCGCCCGGATTCCCCCTTGCCGTCGCCGCCGTTGCGGTTCGTCGTGCCTGCCATGGTCAGTCTCCTGTGCGTCTTCGCGGGCCATCGTGGGTCCCGGGCGACCCATCTGCTGCGCCTATTGTCGCCCCTGCGGCGATGCGTGGCATCCACCGGCCGGCCGACCCGAAGCATCCCAACGCCTGTGCTGGTGCGCCCGGTGCTCTCCGCTCCCGTATCGGAATCGTCGTCCGGCGACCGAAATCGAGCGCCTCGCCCCGGTGGGGTCGGTTCCCGGTCGCCCGGCGACCATCTCGTGCGCCCACCGCACCGTTCGGTCGCCGGGCGACCGAACGGGGAGGGGTGTCGGACCGAACGCGTCCGCCCGCACCGGCCTGACCCAGCACAGAAGAAGGGATGCTTCCCGGCCGACCTCAGCCCTCCGGCGCGTCGAACCGCCGGGCGTTGCCCAACTGGGCGCCCGGCCCATCCTCCGCCAGCCAGCACGCCGCCTGCTGACCGCCGCCGACGTCGAACAACGGTGGCTCATCCACGCGGCAGCGGTCGAACACCAGCGGGCAGCGCGGGTGGAACCGGCAGCCGGGCGGCACGTGGGCGGCGTCGGGGGTCTCGCCGACCAGGATCGTGCGAGCGGCGCGCTCGCCCGGCTCGGGTGGATCCGGCGATGGCGAAACGGACACCAGCGCCTGCGTGTACGGGTTCCGCGGCATCCGGATCACCCGCTCGGCCGGGCCGATCTCCATGATCCTGCCGAGGTACATCACCGCGATCCGGTCCGCCAGGACCCAGGCAACCGACAGGTCATGGGTGATGAACAGATAGGTCAGGCCCCGCTCCCGCCGCAGGTCCAGCATCAGGCGGAGCAGCTCGGTTCGGATCGAGACGTCCAGCATCGACACCGGCTCGTCCGCGACGACCAGGTCGGGATCCATGACGAGCGCACCGGCGATGACCACCCGCTGCCGCTGGCCGCCGGACAGCTCGTGCGGGAAGCGCGCTGCGAAGTCCGCGGCAGGGCGGAGCCCGGCCGTCTCCAGGGCGGCCAGGATCCGCTGCTCTCGGTCCTGGCGCGAGGTCCCGATCCCGTTGACCTCGAGCGGCTCGCGCACGAACTCGGCGATGGTGTGCTTCGGGTTGAGCGTCTCGTACGGGTCCTGGAAGATCAGCTGGACCCGCCGCCGGTAGGCCCGGAGCTTGCCGGTGCCCCACAGATCCGAGACATCCTGGCCGTCGAACACCACCCGCCCGCCCGTCTGGCGGGTGAGCTTGACGACGACGCGCCCCGTCGTCGTCTTGCCCGAGCCGGACTCACCGACGAGACCCAGGATCTCGCCCTGGTTGATCGTCAGGTCGATCCCGTCCACGGCGCGCACGTAGCCACGGGGATGGCGGGTGATCATGTCCATGACGCCGCCACGGATGGGGAAGTGGACCTGGAGGTTCTCCAGGCGCAGCAGCTCGCGGCCGGGGGCCACCGGCGGCGACTCGGGCTCGGGGATCCCGGGCTCGGGGATCCCAGGCTCGGCGATCACGGTCACGGGGCAGGCTCGCCTGCAGCCGTCGGGGCGGCAGGTCTCGCGCCCGGCGGGTCGGACGTCACGTCCGAGGTCGGGTACAGGTGGCAGGCAACCCGCACGCCGTCGGCGAACCGGACCTCCGGCGGCACGACCTCGGAGCAGACCGGCATCGCGGACGGGCAGCGCGGCGCGAACCGGCAGCCGGGCGGCGGGTTGCGCAGGTCCGGGGGCATGCCCGGGATGACCTCCAGGGTCCGCCGGTCGGTCCGGACGTTCGGGAACGACGACAGGAGCTTCTGCGTGTACGGGTGACGCGGCGCGCTGAAGACCCGTCGGACCTGCCCCTCCTCGGCGACCCGGCCCGCGTACATGATCATGACCCGGTCACACGTCTCGGCGATCACCGAGAGGTCGTGCGTGATCAGGATCAGGGACAGGCCGAGATCCCGCCGGAGCCGCTCGAGGAGCTGGAGGATCTGCGCCTGCACCATCACGTCCAGGGCGGTGGTCGGTTCATCCCCGATGACGATCGCCGGGTCGCAGGCGAGCGCCATCGCGATCATCGCCCGCTGGCGCATCCCGCCGGACAGCTCGTGTGGATACGAGGCGACCCGCTCCCTGGGTATCCCCACCAGCTCGAGCAGCTCCCCGGCCCGCTTGCGCGACGACTCGCGAGGCTGGCCCAGGCGGATCTCGATCGGCTCCGCGATCTGGTCGCCGATCCGCTGCACGGGGTTGAGCGCGTTCATCGCACCCTGGAACACGATCGAGATCTCGCGCCAGCGGTAGCGCGCGATCTGGAGCTCGGTCTTGGGCACGAGGTCGATCCCGAACAGCTCGACCCTGCCGCCCTTGATGTACCCGTTCGCGGGCAGCAGCTTCACCAGCGACAGGGCCGTCGTGGTCTTGCCGCACCCGGACTCGCCGGCGATCCCGAGGGCCTCGCCGTCGTCGAGCCCGAAGCTGACGCCGTCAACGGCCTTGACGCTCCCGTTCGGCATCCGGAACCGGACCGAGAGGTCCTCGACCCGCAGGAGCGGGGCCGCCGGATCCGCCTGCTTCGGCATCGGCCACTGGCGCCGGCCGCGGATCGCGAGGTCGACGGTCATCGCCGGGCTCCCGATCGCGGGTTGAGGATGTCGTCCAGCGCATTGCCGACGAGGGTGAACGCGAGCACGACGAGGACGACGCAGATCGCCGGCGGCGCGATGTACCACCACGCCCCGAGGCCCGGCGCGCCAGCGCCCTGGGCCGAGTTCAGGATCTGTCCCCAGGACGGCGCAAACGGATCGCCGAGGCCGATGAACGCGAGCGTCGTCTCGGTGAACACCGCGGTTGCGAATGTGAGCACGGCCTGGGCCACGATCAGGTTGACCACGTTGGGCAGCACGTGGCGGCGCATGATCCGCCCCGGCCCGGAGCCGACGACCCGCGCCCGGTCCACGAACATGCGCATCTTGACCGAGAGCACCTGGGAGCGGATGACCCGGGCGGTCGTCGCCCAGCTCGTGAGCCCGATGACGACGATGATCACGATCATCGTCGCGCGGATCCCGAACAGCTCGGCATCGGCCCCCACGATGTCCAGGATGATGGGTGCCAGGATGATCGCGAGGACGATCGTCGGCAGCACGAGGAAGAAGTCCGAGACCCGCATCAGCACGGTGTCGGTCGGGCCGCCGACGTACCCCGCCACGATCCCCACGAGGGCGCCGAGGACCACGGTGATCACCGTCGCCATCAGCCCGATCGCCATCGAGATCCGCGCCCCGTGAACCGTCAGGTTCAGGATGTCGCGGCCCAGCTCGTCGGTGCCGAACAGGTAGCCACCGCCGGGGGGCTGCAGGGACTGTCCGGTCGCCGTCGTGGCCGTCTCGAGCTTGCCGACGAGGAGGTCGGGAAACAGGGCCAGGACGGCGAAGAAGGCCAGGATGAGCAGGCCGTAACGGCCGTCGCTCCGGGACAGGAAGCGACCGACGAAGAGGCGCGCACGCCCGGCCGACCCTGACCGGCGCTGGATCCCGGGGGCGGCCGCAGGCGGCGCCGTCGCCGGGGTCACGCGCGGACCCGCGGGTCGAGGAACCCGTAGACGATGTCGGCGATCAGGTTCGCGATGACGACCGACACCGCCACCAGCAGGAAGATGCCCTGGAGGACCGGGTAGTCACGGGCGCTGAGCGCGTGGATCGTCAGCGTGCCCAGCCCCGGCCAGTTGAACACGATCTCGGCGGTGATCGCGCCGGCGACCACGTAGCCAAGGTTAATCGCGATCAGCGTCACCATCGGGAGCATCGCGTTGGGGAACGCGTGGTGCCGGAGGACCCAGCTGTCCTTGAGCCCCTTGGCCCGGGCCGTCGTGATGTAGTCCTCGTTGCGGGTGTCGATGATCGACGACCGCATCAGGATCGAGTAGCCGCCGAGCAGCCCGAGGGTCACCGCGAGGAGCGGCAGGACCAGGTGCCTGCCCAGGTCCCACGCCTGGTTGAGCAGTGGCTGATCACTCATCCCGGGCGTGGTCATGCCGGAGGTCGGGAACCATCCGAGCCCGGCGGCGAAGATCACGACCAGGGGCATGCCGATCACGAAGTACGGCATCGAGTACAGGATCAGGCTGGCGCCCGTGCCGATCGAGTCCGTCTTCCCGCCTCGGCGCCATCCCGCATAGGCGCCGATGGCGAGGCCGCCGATGATCGCGAACACCTCCCCCAGGCCGACCAGGAGGATCGTCGGGCCGACGGTCGCCCCGAGCACGTCGGTCACCGGCTGCCCCCGGTAGAAGATCGAGTAGCCGAGGTCGCCCGAGACGGTCGCCTTCACGTACGCGATCAGCTGGTCCGGGATGAGCGGCTTGTCGAGGCCCCAGCGAGCGCGGGTCGCCGCGATCATCTCCGGCGTGAGGTTCGGGTTCTTGAGGACGCGGTCGGGCGATCCCGGCATCATCCGGAACATCAGGAAGTTGAGGACCAGGATCGCGACGATCGTCACGAACGCCTGGGCCAGCTTCCGCGCCAGGTAATGGGCGTTCACGGGCAGCGAGTCAACATGGCGGTGGGGTGGGGGCGGCGCGTGCCACCCCCACCCCCCGGTCCATGGACTGGGTCACGGTCGTCTCTACTCGTCCTCGCCTGCCGCGGTGGTCCGACGACGGCGGCTGACGACGAGGCCGCCGACGACCACGACCACGAGCACGAGCACGAGCCCGCCGAGGAGCAGGTTGCTGGATCCGCCCCCGGAGGTGGTGCCGGTCGCCGCGCTGGGCGCCGGGGTCGCGGGTGCCGTGCTGCTCACGGCCGCGGACGCGGATGCGGATGCGGATGCGGATGCCGCCGGCGTCGCGCTCGCCTCGGACGGCACCGGGCTCGGGCTCGGTGCGATCGTGGCGTCGGTGAGCAGTGTGTACACGAGGTCGCCGTACGTGAACATCGGGGTGCCGGTGGCGGGCATGTTCTGCCAGCCGGCGAAGCGATCCGTCCGGTGGACGTCGAGGTTAGCGTCGTAGTACAGGACGTCGTACGGCGCCTGGTCGTAGATCAGGTTCTGCATCTGGGCCAGCGTCGCCTTCCGCTGGGCGCCGGACTCCTTGAGCTGCTGGTCGTAGAGCTTGTCGTAGTCGGGATTGCAGTACTGGCTGTCCGACGTCCCGCCGATGGCGTCACAGCGGAAGATCTGGAGCAGGGCGTTGGGATCCGGGTTGCCCGCCCAGCCCCACAGCTCGATGTCGTACTTGGCCGTCCCGTCGGGGGGCGGGAGGACCAGTTCGCCGAGCGCGGCGCTGGTGAGGATCTGGGTCGACACGACGATCCCCAGCTGGCCGTACCAGTCCTTGACGAACTCCGCGGACTTCGCGTACGCGGCCTCCGAGTCGGGCGCGTAGAGGCGCAGCTTGATCGGCTTGCCTTCCTTGTCGAGCCGGCTGCCGCTCGCGTCGAGCTTGTAGCCTGCCGCATCGAGCTTGGACTTGGCGAGCTCGATGTCGAAGGTCCGGGGCGTCGTCGGGTCGACGTGCCAGTCCGAGAGCACCGGCGGCACGATGGTCGTACCCGGGTCGCCGAAGCCGCCCAGGACGCGGGCCACCAGCGTCGGCTTGTCGACGGCGTAGCCGAGCGCGTCCCGGAACGCCGGATCGAGCAACGCCTTGGTGGACGGCCCCCCGTTGGGGATGGTCTTGCCGGTGCCGGTCCCGTAGGTGTTGAAGGCGAGCTGCGTCCAGCCGTTCGCCTTGCCGGCGTCCGTCTTGTACAGCGGGTCTGCCTGCAGCTGCTTGAACTGGTCCGGGTTCACGCCGTGCGCGTAGTCCAGCTCGCCGTTCTTGAGCGCCTGGAACATCGCGTCGGCGTTGTCGGGGAAGAACCGGATGACGACCTGGTCCTCGAAGCCCTGCTGGCCCCAGTAGTTGGGGTTTCGCACGAAGCGCGCGAACTGGCCGGTCTTCCACTCGGCGAGGGTGTAGGGGCCCGTCCCCACGAGCGGCGCGTTGAACTTCTCGTCTGCCATCTTCTTGTAGTCGACCTTGCCGTAGACGTGCTCCGGCAGGATCGGCACGTACACCTGGAAGATCCGGTCAGACTGGTCCGTGGTATAGGCGACGAACGTGCTGGCGTCCGGGCACTCGATCTTGGTCACCCCGGCGTCCTTGACGTTCGGGTCGAGGTACCCGGCGCCGATGTTCGCGCCATCCGCGATGGCGGCCATGGCGAGGCCCCACGAGTAGCAGACGTCCTTCGACGTCGCTGGCTTGCCGTCGGACCACTTCATGCCGTCGCGGATGTGGTAGGTGACCTTGTCCGGAGAGCGGACCCAGGTGTCCGCGAAGCCGGGCCCGGGGCTCGTGTCCAGGCTGAAGTTGGTCAGCAGGTCGTAGGTCAGCTGGAACACCTCGTAGCCCGAGACGAGGTAGGTGTTGAAGGGGTTCGTCGAGTCGAGGTCCTGCGTCGTCCCGACGGTCAGGACGACCGGGCCGGCCGCCGCCACGGGACCCGCGGCCGGGAGCAGCAGGGACGCTGCCAGAAGGAGCGCGGCAACCGGCCGCACACCCTTGACGCCCATGGACAGGCGCATCTCAATCTCCTCCTCTTGTCCTCGACCGGACGTCGCCGCTCCCCGGACGGCCGGTCACGCCGAAGCCGGCGCTGCGTGTAGCCGAACGGTCGCACAACCGGGGGTCCCACCGCAACTATCGTCGGATACAGCCCGAGGGCCGAAACGGCTCACAGCCGAAATACGTGACGCGGTCAGCGAGCGGTCGTCGACGGGCAGGGCTCAGCCGGGCGCCCGGGATCGGCCGATCGCTCCGGCGCGGCCGATCGCTGGCCGACCGCCTCCTCGGTCATCGCCGGCCGGACACCTCCAGCGCATACCGGCCGACGCCGGCGAGCGTGATGACGTCGTGGATCTCGCCCGAGTCGATCTCCACGATCACCTCGGCCAGCGTTGCCCACCGGATGGCGAGGTCCTCGGTCGCCTCCGGTGCGGCCGGGCCGGGTCGCAGGCCGGTGGCCAGGAAGATCGCGCCCCGTTCGTCCGTGACCGAGTTGGAGACGGTCATCCGGCACAGCCGGCGCCAGTCGGCCGCGTCGTAGCCGGTCTCCTCGCGGAGCTCCCGCTTCGCCCCGTCGAGCAGCGCCTCGCCGTCCTCGACGCCGCCCTCCGGGATCTCCCAGCTGTACTCGTCCAGGGAGTAGCGGTGCTGGCCCACCAGCAGGAGCCGCCCGTCGTCTGCGATGGCCACAACGCCCACGGCCTGCGTCCGGAAGTGGACGACGCCGTAGATGCCGGGGCTGCCGTCCGGGCGGTCAACCTCGTCGTGGAACACCTCGATCCAGGGGTTGGCGTAGGCGGTCCGGCGACTGCGGCGCCGCCAGGGACCCACGATCTGCGCCTCGTCATCCGTCTCGCTCATGCGTGGAAGGTAGCGCGTTGTAGCAGAACACCGGTGCTGCGCGTTATGGCCATGCAAGTGCAGCTTCGCCCCGCCAGCGGGGCAGAACAGGGAAGGGAACGCCATGAGCACGACCGCATTACGTCCCTCTCGACGTCGGCGCTGGGTCCTGGTCGGACTGGCGTCGGTCGCGGTCATCGCGGTCGCCGGCTACGGGGCGGTGTCGTTCATGGTCTACGACGGCGTCAGCAAGGCGCCGCGCGCGTGCTGGCCCGGCGACCGGGCGAACACGCCGGCTGCCTACACCGTGCCCTCCCAGTTCGACCAGGGGCTCTCCACGGCCAACCTCATGCCGGTCCCGCAGGACGTGACCTTCCAGTCGCGCGACCCCCAGATCCCGAACGCGAAGCTCGCCGCCTGGTGGATCCCGGCCGAGAAGGCCGATGCCCCGGCGGTGGTCCTGGTGCACGGGGTCCAGTCGTGCCGCAGGGAAGCGACCGTGCTGCTCGCCGCCGGGATGCTCCACCGGAACGGCTACTCCGTGTTCCTGATGGACCTCCGGGACCACGGCGACTCCGAGGGCGACGACGCCCGGTTCGCCGGTGGCAGCGAGGAGTACATGGACGTCCTGGGTGGTTGGGACTGGGTCCGGGCGCAGGGGGTGCCCGCCGGGCGCATCGGCCTGGCCGGCTTCTCGTTCGGGTCCATCAGCGCGATCGTCGCCGGCGGCCAGGAGCCGCAGGTGGCGGCGGTCTGGTCCGACTCCTCGACCACCGAGATGTACGAGGGGATCCGCCTGTTCCTCAAGGACCAGATGAAGGACGGATCCGGGATCACGGGCATCCTCGTCCCGGGCGCGATCCTGTGGGCGCACATCATCGCGGGCGACGACCTCACGAAGTTCGACCCCATCGACCAGGTGGCTGCATACACCGGCAGGTCGATCGCCTTCGTGCACGGCGCCGACGACGCCGTGCTGCCGGCGTCCATGGCGACCGAGCTGCACAGCGCGGCCGTGGCCGCCGGGGCCAGCACGCCGGACGCCTGGATCGTGCCGGGCGCGGGCCACACGCAGGGCATCTACGTGGATCCCGCCGGGTACGAGCAGCGGCTGGTGTCCTTCTTCACGACGGCGCTCGGCGCGCCGTAGCGCCGATAGACTGGGCGGGATGTCCGATCAGGATCCCGCCCAGATCCTGCGTCCCGCCTCGCCGCCCCGCTACGGCCACGAGGTTCGCTGGGACGTCCGCATCCCCGTCCGGGACGGCCTGGAGCTGAGCGCGAACCTGTGGCTTCCGCGCCCGGCCCCTGGCGCAACGGGCGCCCTGGACGGTGCGGACGCCGCGGACGCCGACCCGTCACGCTTCCCGGCCATCCTCGAGATGATCCCGTACGGCAAGGACAGCTGGCGGCGGAACGCGGACGTCGCCCGCGGGGAGTGGCTGGCTGCGCGCCCGCCTCGCGCGGCCCGCCATCCGCCGGCTTCATGGGCGTTGACTGCGCCGCAGTGACCGATCGATGAGTTAACCGGCCAGCGGGGACCACCCGCGGTGGCGACTGCTCGTTGGGTGGGTAGATGTCAGACGGCACCGTCGCCCTGAGTCCAGGCGCCCCGGCGTACGATCGGGCCGTGCAGGAGCCTGACCGTCGTCCTCGAGCCGCGGCCCCGACGCCTGCGCCGATCTATCCCCGGGCGGGCAACCCGGTGGGCCTCCGCGACCTGTCCGAGGGGGCGTGACCGGCTCCGGGCGGCTCGGACCGCTCCGTCACCGGGCCTGGGGCCGTTTCCACCGCGACGCGCGGATCTTCCTCGTCACGACCCTCGTCGCCGGCGCGGCGATGAGCCTCTACTGGATCGACTTCAACCTCTACCTGGCCTCGCTGGGACTCTCGACTGCGACCATCGGGCTGGTGGCGACGATCTCCGCCGTGGCGGGCGCGCTGGTCGCCTTCCCCGCCAGCTCGGCGTCCGACCGGGTCGGGCGGCGGTTGGTCATCGGCGGCGGGATGGCGATCGGGCTGATCGCCCTGCTCGGGCTGATCGCCAGCGATGCCCTGCCGGTGATCGTGCTCTCCGCCTGCCTGTTCGCGGCCGGGAGCCAGGCCATGCAGGTTGTCATCGCGCCGTATATGACCGAGCACAGCGAGCCGGCCCACCGGAACGAGCTGTTCGCCATGCAGTTCGCGATCCAGAGCTTCACCAACATCGTCGCGGCCGTGCTGGGCGGGGTGGTCGCAGGGCTGATCGCGATGGCCCTCGGCATGGACCCGGCCGGGTCCGGCACCTACCGGATCATCCTCGTGATCATGGCCCTGCTCACGGCGGCAGGCCTGGCCACCGTGACGCTCCTGTCCGACGACCGGCCGAAGACGCTGCTGCGACAGCGGCTGCGGAGCCTCGGAGAGCCGGCCGCGTTCCCGCCCGATCCCCGGCGCCCAAGGGCGTGGCTCGGGATCACGATCCGCGACCGGGGACTGTTCGCCAGGCTGCTGTTCCCGGGGCTGCTCATCTCCATCGGGGCGGGGCAGGTGATCCCGTTCCTCAACCTGTTCGTGCAGGCGAAGTTCGGGCTGAACCTCGCCTCGCTCAACGCCGTATTCGCGCTGACCTCGCTCGGGACCCTCGCCGCCATCCTCTACCAGCCCCGGCTTGCGCGGCGGTTCGGCCAGATCACGTCCGTCGTCCTGGTCCAGGGGGCCAGCATCCCGTTCCTGGTGGTGCTGGGGTTCTCCCCGGTCCTGTGGATGGTGATCGCCGCGATGGCGGTGCGGAACTCCCTCATGAACGCCGGCAACCCGATCTTCAACGCGTTCGCGATGGAGCGCGTCTCGCCGGGTGAGCGGGCATCGCTGTCCGCGGCGATGATCCTGCTATGGCAGGTGGGATGGATCGTCGGGGGGCTGTGGTACGCGTCCCTCCAGGCCTCGCTCGGGTTCGAGGCCGGCTACGCCGTCAGCTTCATCACGATCATCGTCCTGTACACGATCGCCACCGTGCTGTACTGGGTGTGGTTCCGCGAGATCGACCGCCGGGTGCTGGAATCGCGCACCGCGGCGTAGGGCCGCATAGACTTCGAGCATGTCCGATGCCCCCGTTCCGCAGCGCAGCAAGACCGCGATTCCGCGCAACCCGGGCCGCCACGAGCTGGGGATGAAGGCGACGCTCCTGTTCCCCGACAGGGAGATCGTGGAGCGGTACTACGTGCCGCTGGTCTACACGGCCTGCCGCACCTGCTACTCGGAGCTGGACCCGCAGGAGATCTTCCGGCGCGCGGTGGACGGCGAGGTCGCGCCGGCATCGATGCAGCGTCTGATCTCCAACGTCATCGAGTCCGGCCACGGCTCGACCATCGAGCACATCGTGTTCACGTTCGCGCTGTCGGGCGTCTCGCGCACCCTGTCGCACCAGCTCGTCCGCCACCGCGCCGGCGTCGCGTTCGACCAGCAGAGCCAGCGGTACGTGAAGTTCAAGAGCGCCGCCACGATGCTCCCGGCGACGATCGCGGAGGGCGACCCGGGCCTGCGCGCGCGTTACGAGGAGCAGATCGGTGGGGCGCTGGGCCTGTATGGCGAACTGCTGGAGGCGGGCGTGCCGGGCGAGGACGCGCGGTTCGTCTTCCCCAATGCCACGCGCACCAACCTGGTCATGACGACGAACCTCCGGGCGCTGATCCACATGTCGGGCCTTCGCCTGTGCACGATGGCCCAGTGGGAGATCCGGCGGCTGTTCCAGCTGATCCGCCACGAGGTGTTCGGCGTGTCGCCGTTCCTGGGGTCGTTCCTGGCCCCCAAGTGCGTACCGCTGGGATACTGCGACGAGTTCAACAACCGCGACGAGCACTGCCCGATCCGTCCGCACAAGGACAACGTGCTCGCCGCGTGGGCCCAGAAGCGCGATGCGGCCAGGGCCGCAGGAAGGGATCTCCCCGTCACATGAGCAAACGCCCCAGCAGGACCGTCACCTCGATCGGCGTATCTTCTTCGGGGTCCTCGCCCTGGGCGTGATCCTGGACCGGGCAGCGCGGAACGCCGCGGGCGGGGGCCGGTAGCCGGCAGCGTCCCGCGCGGGCGGGGGCCGGTAGCCGGCAGCGCCCCGGGCGGGCGCGCCGGACCGCACGTCACCCGGCTCCGATCCCCGCGATGAAGCGGCGCAGCACGCGGGCGAGCCGCGGCCCCGCCTCGGCGCCGGCCTCGAGCACCTCCTCGTGGGCGAGCGGCTGCCCGCTGTAGCCTGCGCCGGCGTTCGCCACCAGCGACACGCCGCACACCTCGAGCCCCGCCCAGCGCGCGGCGACCGCTTCGAGGACGGTGGACATGCCGACGGAGTCCGCGCCCATCGTCCGCAGCATCCGGACCTCGGCTGGGGTCTCGTAGCTGGGGCCGATGAGGCCGGCATAGATCCCCTCCTCGAACAAGACCCCCTCGGCGGCGGCGGCGGCGTGGAGGCGTTCGCGCAGGCGCGGGCTCCATACGTCGGTCATGTCGGGGAAGCGGGGGCCGAGCGCATCCGCGTTCGCGCCCAGGAGCGGCGTGCGACCCGTGAGGTTCAGGTGGTCCGAGATGACCATCAGCGTCCCCGGGCTGTAAGCCGGGTTCACGCCGCCCGCGGCGTTGGTCAGGATCACGATGTCCGCGCCGAGCCGGCGGAACAGCAGGACGGGCTGGACCACGAGGCCGGCGTCGTTGCCCTCGTAGAGGTGGAAGCGGCCCTGCAGCGCGGCGACCGGTACCCCGCCCAGGCGGCCGAGCAAGAGGCGCCCGACGTGACCCGGAGCCGTCGCGACCGGCCAGCCCGGCAGCTCCCCGAACGGGATGGAGACGGGCTCCTCGAGATCGTCGGCCAGGCTGCCGAGTCCGGAGCCGAGCACCATGCCCACGCGCGGCACCAGGCCCGTGCGAACACGAACGGCGGCCACCAGGGCGGCAAGGCGGGCGGGCTGCTCGTCCGGTGGGATCGGTCGGGATCGGTCGACGGACAGGGTGGCGACGGGCGGGTTGGCATTGCTCATGGCGCGAGCATAGCCGCAGGCCGCGGGCGTCCGTGGGGGTGTTCGCGACTCGATCAGGCCGCTTAACCTTCGACGCCCGGAGGGAGTACCGACACCGGGATGCCGGTCACGTCCTTCCGGGCGCCCAAGGGGACGTCCCTTTCGGGTCGCCACCATTGGCAACGAAGTGCCCGAACTGACCGGAGAGCGCCGGACCTTGAGGTGATCTCGGTCATGGCGCCGGCCGACGTTGATGTGATCGCAGCCTGCCGGGTGGAGCGGTCTTGAGGCGATCGCCTCCGCTCCGGGCCTCCATCGGCCCGTTCGGGCAAGACCCAAGTTACGGGCTGCGCGCCCCGTCACCAACCCGGTTGTCCACGAACTTGCCGGGTTTGCGGGTGCGTTCATCCACCGATTTCCCACCAGTGTGGACAGGCTGTGGATGACCAAAACCCGGACCGGCCGGACGGGCCTTGCGACACGATCCCATGGGCGGGGCCCGCAACGCCACTGCCCCCGGCCGACGTGCTCGCCTACCCTCCGAGGGCGAACATCTCGACCTTCGGTCGCCGCTCCGTCGCCGCGCTGCGCAGCTCGGAATAGCGGTCCGCGCGCGCTTCCCAGACCGACCGGATGCGGGCCTCGAGCGCGGCGTCGGGCTCACCGTCGCGCAGCGGCGCCTTGAGGTCCACGCCATCCACGGCGAACAGGCACGTGTAGAGATGGCCGTCGGCCGAGATACGCGCGCGCGTGCAGTCCCCGCAGAACGGCCTCGAGACGGAGGCGATGACGCCCATCTCCCCGGAACCGTCCCGGAACCGGTAGCGCCCGGCCACCTCACCCCGGTAGCCGGGCGCGATGGGCTCCAGCGGGAGCTCGGCATCGACCAGCGCCAGGATCTCGTGCGCGGGCACGACGTCGTCCAGCCGCCAGCCGTTCGAATGCCCGACGTCCATGTACTCGACGAAGCGGAGCACGATCCCCTCGTCGCGTGCCCACCGGGCGAGCGGCAGCACCGACGCCTCGTTGAGACCGCGCCGCACGACGGTGTTGACCTTGATCGGCGCCAGCCCCGCCGAGCGCGCCGCCGCGATCCCGTCCAGGACCCGCGCGACCGGGAAGTCCACGCCGTTCATCGCCCCGAACACGGCGGGGTCGAGCGAGTCCAGGCTGACCGTGACGCGCCCCAGCCCCGCAGCTGCCAGCGGTCCCGCCAGCCCCCGGAGCGCCGAGCCATTGGTGGTCAGCGTCAGGTCCAACGGATCGCCGTCGGGCGTCCGGATCGCGGCCAGGTGCCCGATGAGGACCGGCAGGTCCCGGCGCACGAGCGGTTCGCCCCCGGTGATCCGCAGCTTGTGGACACCCAGCCGGACGAAGATCGCGGCAAGTCGCGCGATCTCCTCGAAGTCGAGCACCTGCGACCGTGGCAGGAACGCGAAGTCGCGCCCGAACACCTCGGCCGGCATGCAGTAGGTGCAGCGGAAGTTGCAGCGGTCCGTCACCGAGATCCGGAGATCGCGCAGCGCCCGACCCAGCCCGTCCGCGACGCCGCGGTGACCGTCGAAGACGAGGCCACCGCCGGGCGCAGAGCTGCCGTCGGGAGGAGGGCCGATCGCGGGAGCGACCAGGCCGGGTTCGGGTTCCACCGGTACATGGTAGTCGGCGGGACCGAACCGCTCACCGGGCGGACCCGAGCCCCCGGCGACCCGGCCTGCGGTCGCCGCTCGGTACCAGTAGAACCGGCTCCTAGTACCTCTAGCGACTGCACCACAGCCCACCTTTGCGCATATGGTGCGCGTAGGCCCCGGGCCACCCACTCCCACAAAGGAAGTACCTGTCAATGGCGACCTCCGAAAGCCGCTCCACCTTCCGCCTCCCCTGGAGCTCGGACCGCCCCCACGAGGAGCCCGACTGGTTCAACCCCGTCGAGCCCGACCCGGAAGCCGTCGGCGGCGAGGGCGACCCGGGCGGGAGCGAAGCCGTCGCGCCCACCTGGGCCGATGCTGACTCCAGGGTCGAGCCGGGGTTCTCGTCGACTGCGCCGGAGCCTCCCGAGTCCGTCGCGGCACCGGCGCCGGCAGCCACGAGGAAGCCGACCAGGCTGATGGTCGACCTGGCCGCCGCGATCCGCGCCACCACCGAGGCTGCCCGTGACAACGCGCTCGCGGTCGTCGAGGTGGATGCGACCGAGGTGATCGGGGCCATCCGCGCCGCCTCGACCGAGGGCACCGAGACCGTCCGCCGCCGGTCCGACGAGGACCTGGCCGGCATCAAGGAGTGGTCGAAGGCCGAGATCGCCCGGATCCGCGATCAGACCGAGACGCGGATCGCGGCCCGCAAGGCCATGCTGGAAACCGAGCTCAGCGCGTATGCGTCGGCCGTCGAGCACCGCATCGGCGAGGTCGACGGGGCCGTCGCCCGCTATCGCGCGGACATGGACGCCTACTTCAAGACCCTGGCCCGCGAGGAGGATCCCTCGCGCCTCGCCACCATGGCCGAGGCGATGCCGGAGCCGCTTGAGCTCGATGCCTGGAAGGACATCACCGATCTCGATCTCACCGCCCATGTGGCGGACGCGATCGCGGTGCCCGAGACGGTCGAAGCCGAGACGGTCGAAGCCGAGGCCACGACCGGGATGATCGAGCCCGAGGCGACCCAGGCGCCCGAGGTCGCGCCCGAGGCGACGATCGAGGCCGTCGCCACCTCTCCGGAGGTGGTCGAGTCCTCCCTCGAGCCCGAGGCGACGGCAGAGGGGATCGAGCCCGGGACCGCCGAGCCGACCAACCCCTGGGGCGTTCCCGATGGCTCATGGGCAACAGGCACACCGGCATCCGCCGAGAGCGGCGACCTGGTCGACCGTGCCGCGATCATGGCGGCCCTGGAGGCCGCCGCCGAGGCCGTCGTCGCCGCCGAGTCGGCTGCCGAGTCGGCCAGCCAGGCTGAGGCCGCCGCGGACGTTGCGGAGACGGCCGTCGGCCTGATCTCGGGGCGGACGCCCGAGGACGAGGCTGCGGACGCCCAGGCCGTCATGACCGCTCGGGTCGACGCCGGCGGCTTCGACACCGTGAACCTCACGGACCGCCTGGCCCGCCTGCTCCCCAGCATTGGGGCCGGTGCCCCCGTTGGCGAGCCGTGCACCACGCAGGTCGTGGTCACGGGCCTCGTGTCCGTGGCGAGCATCGCCAGCTTCAAGCGTCATCTCGGTCGCGTCGTCGGCGTCCAGGCCGTGGGTGTCGCCTCGGGCCCCGGGGGAGAGTTCGTGTTCCACGTGACCCACCGCCCGGACGTGTCGTTCCGTGACGCGATCCCGAGCATGCCCGGGTTCGCCGCCCGCGTCACCGGCACCGGCGACGGTGTCGTGTCCGTGACAGCGCGAGATCCCGAGGCGGAGGGCTGACCCCCATGGCAACCACGAACCGCCGGCCTGCCATCGCGATCCTGCTGCCCCCCACCGAGGCGGCGCCCGTCGTCGCCGAGCTCCGCGCGGGCGGGTTCGAGCCCATCGTCGTCAGCGACCTGGCCGAGCTTGCGGCCCTGGTGGCCGTTCGCCGCGACGTCGCGGTCGCGGTCCTGGATGTCGAGGGTGAGGCGGACGGCGGCGCTTCGACCTGGGCCGTGCTCCACGAGTTCGGCCGGAACATCCCGGCGCTGCTGGTGGTCAACCCCTCCACGCTCGACCGGCTCGACCCCGCAGCGCCCGGCCACGACAACGACGAATACCTGACCCGGCCCTACTCGGCCGAATCGATCCGCTGGCGCATCGAGGCGATGTGCATCCGCTCCGTGGCCGTGGACGACGGGAGCGGGCCCGTCCTCCAGGGTGACCTCGAAGCCGGCAACTGGACGCAGCGCGGGCAGCTGATCGCGGTGTTCAACCCCAAGGGCGGCGTCGGCAAGACCATGATCGCCACGAACCTTGCCGCGGTGCTCACGGCGCGCGGGCAATCCGTGCTCCTGGTGGACGCGGACACGGTCACCGGCCACGTGCCGATCTCGTTCGGCATGGACGGCGTCAGGACCGTCGTGGACGCCTGGCGGGACGAGCTCGAAGGCGGACCGGTCCAGGGCTTCGACGAGCTGGCCTCGGCGCACCCATCGGGCCTCAGGGTCCTCTCGCTCACGTCCAGCCCCATCCACACCGAGGTTCTCGACGCCGATCGGGTCAGCAGGGAGCTCGGCGCCGCGCGGCGGAGCACGGACTTCGTGATCGTGGACCTCCACCCGTCGTACAGCCCGCTCAACCGCGCGGTGTTCGACAAGGCGGACCGGATCCTGGTGCCCGTGACGCCGGACCTGCCGGCGATCCGTGCGGCGATCAAGCTGCGCGATGTCGCCGAGGAGCTCGGCATGCGCGACCAGCTGTGCCTGATCGTCAACCGCGCCAACAGCGGCGTGTCGGTCGCGGACGTCGAGAAGGCGCTTGGCCTCCCGGCCTACGCCGAGATCCGCTCCGGCGGCCTGCTGCTGGTCAGGGCGGCGAACGAAGGCCGCGCGCTGATCGACTTCGCACCCAAGGAGAAGATCACCGGCGACTTCCAGGTGCTCGCGGACCGGTTGCTGGGCGTGACGGCGCGCGAGCCCGTCAAGGCCGGCTTGAACCTGTTCGGGCGCCACGCGCCCGCCAGGGCCTGACGCCGGCGACACCGACCTCCAGGGCCTGACGCCAGCAGGACGGGGCCGACCGCCGGACGGTCAGCGGGTCCGGTCCTGCCAGCTGGTACCCCCGAGCGGGCCGCCGGGCAGCGGTGTGTGAGGCTCGCCGGTGCGCTTGTCCACCTGGGTCACGCCGCGGATGTAGAAGCGGTTCACGAGGATGACCTCGATGTCGGGGTCGGTGACCACGGCGTCGCCGAGCCTGGCCACGGCGTCCACCACCGGGACGAACATCTCGGTCGAGCGGGACAGGAGGCTATCGGGCTCCGCGCCCGGATGCAGGAACACGGTTCCCACGACACGGAAGGGCGGCACCTCCAGCCCCACGTCGTAGGGGACCTTGTGCACCTTGAGCGCAGCGCGCTCGGTGTCCGTGAGCGGCGGCAGGCTGTCCTCGCCGGCAGTGATCAGGATCAGGTCATACGGGTCCACGGACTTCAGGCCGGGCGCCGGGTCAAGGCCCGCACCGGCCTCCGGTGGACCCCAGCTGACGTCCGTGATGGCGATCGCCTCACGGCGATTGAGCGCGTCCGACAGCCGGCCGGAGATCTTCATCCGGCCCCGGAGCCGCCAGTCTTCGGTGAGCGCCGTGAACGGCACGCCACGCTCCGGCCCGTGGTGGAGCGTGACGGGAGCCGCGGCGTCCCGCCCTGCGGCAGCCGGCTCGTCCGGCTTGCGACGCTTCAGGAACCCGAACGGCACGCGCTCAGTCCTCCTCGGCCTTGCCGCTGTTCGCGCGGATCGTATCCACGACGTTGGCATCGGCGAGCGTGGTCACATCGCCCAGCTGCCGCCCCTCGGCGATGTCCCGCAGCAGGCGACGCATGATCTTGCCCGAGCGCGTCTTGGGCAGATCCGGGACGAACATCAGGAACTTGGGCCGCGCGATGGGTCCGATCACGTAGGCGACGTGCTCCCGGAGCTGGATCGACAGGGTGTCGGACGGCTCCTGCCCCGACTTCAGGATGACGTAGGCGAAGATCGCCTGGCCGCTGATCGCGTCCGACTTGCCGACGACTGCCGCCTCGGCCACCGAGCGGTGGTCCACCAGCGCGGACTCGACCTCGGCGGTGCTGATCCGGTGGCCGGCCACGTTCATCACGTCGTCCACGCGGCCGAGGAGCCACAGGTAGCCCTCCTCGTCCCGCTTCGCGCCATCGCCCGCGAAGTACATGCCCGGGAAACGGCTCCAGTACGTCTTCCGGTAGCGCGCCGGGTCACCGTAGATGCCACGAAGCATGCCCGGCCAGGGCCGCTTCAGGACGAGGTACCCGCCACCGCCGAACGGGACGGACCTGCCGTCCGCATCCACCACGTCGGCCTCGATCCCGGGCAGGGCGAATGTGGCGGAGCCTGGCTTCGTGGTCGTCACCCCGGGCAGCGGGCTGATCAGGATCTGGCCCGTCTCGGTCTGCCACCAGGTATCCACGACCGGGGCCCGGTCGCCGCCGATGACGTCGCGATACCAGCGCCACGCCTCGGGGTTGATCGGCTCGCCGACCGAGCCCAGGACCCGCAGCGAGGTCAGGTCGTGGCTGCGCGGGATCTCCTCACCCTGCTTCATGAAGGCGCGGATTGCCGTGGGGGCGCAGTACAGGATCGAGACCTTGTAGTCCTCGATGATCTGCCACCAGCGGTCCCAGGTCGGCTCGTCGGGTGCGCCCTCGTACAGGATGCCGGTCGTGGCGTTCGCCAGCGGCCCGTAGACGATGTAGCTGTGCCCGGTCACCCAGCCGATGTCGGCCGCGCACCAGTAGACGTCGTCGGGTTTGATGTCGAACACCGCCCAGTGCGTGAACGCGGCGCCCAGCAGGTACCCGGCGGTCGTGTGCAGGATGCCCTTGGGCTTGGCGGTCGTCCCCGACGTGTAGAGCAGGTAGAGCATGTGCTCGCTGTCCACGGGCACGGGATGGCACACGTCGCTCTGGCGGTCCACGATCTCGTGCCACCAGTGGTCCCGCCGCGGCACCATGTGGACGCCGTCGCCGAAGCGGTCCACGACGATGACGTGCTCGATGGTGGGCGCGTCCACGATGGCCGCGTCGACGTGGTGCTTGAGGCCCACCTTCTTGCCGCGCCGCCAGCCGCCGTCGGCAGTGATCACCACCCTGGCACCGCAGTCGTTGATGCGGCCCGACAGCGATTCCGCGGAGAACCCTCCGAAGACGACGGTGTGCGGCGCACCGATCCGGGCGCAGGCCAGCATCGCGATCGGCAGCTCGGGGATCATCGGCATGTAGATGGCCACGCGGTCGCCCTTCCGGACGCCCAGCTCCAGCAGCGCGTTGGCCGCCCTGGAGCTCTCGCGCATCAGGTCCGCGTAGGTGAGCGTCCGCGTATCGCCCGGCTCCCCGATCCAGTGGTAGGCGACCTTGTCGCCCAGGCCCCGCTCCACGTGGCGGTCCACGCAGTTGTACGCGACGTTCAGCTCGCCGCCGGAGAACCACTTCGCATCCGGGAGGTTCCACTCGAGGGTCTCGCCGAAGGGCGTGAACCACGAGATGCGCTCCTTGGCCTGCTTCTCCCAGAACCCGACGTAGTCGGCGTTGGCCTCGTCATAGAGGGCGGCCGTGGCGTTGGCCTGGGCCGCGAACGCCGGGTCCGGCGGGAAGGTCCTCTTCTCCGCCATGAGGCTCTCGATCTCCGGCCCGTCGTGTGCCCCGGGGTCGACGCTCACGTATCCCTCCGCTCAACTCATGGGCCGCCATTCTACGCGGGTGGGACCCCGTGCCCCCGGGGTCGCCGTGCGCGCCTCAGTCCGTCCCGGCGGAGAGGTCATCCTGGGTGGGCCCGCCCGGGTCGGCACCGCCCGCCTGGAACGGATCGACGGTGTGGTCCCTCGACAGGACGACGCGCTGCGGGCGCGGCATCTCGATCCCGTGCGTCTCGAACGCCGCCAGCAGGCGCTTGCGGAGCTCGCCGCTCGCCGCCCACTTCTCCGGGGCACGGACCAGGCCCAGGATCTTGAGCGTGATCCCGTACTCGCCCAGGGCCGCGATCCGCTCGACGTGGGGCGCCTCCATCACGCGCCGCCGCCAGGCCGGATCGGCGGCCATCTCCGTGCCCACGTCGTTAACGACCACCGTGGCCCGCTCGATGTCCGTGCCGTAGGCGATCGTGACGTCGAGGTTGATCCGCGCCCAGACACGCGTCTGGTTGGATGCGACGCGGATCTCGCCGTTGGGGACGGTATGCACGACGCCGTCGAGGTCGCGGAGCGTGGTGCGCCGGAGGCTGAAGTCCTCCACCTCGCCGGACACCCCCGCCAGCGTCACGACGTCGCCCTTGCTGAACTGGTTCTCGATCAGGATGAGGGCCCCGTTGAGGTAGTCCCGGACCAGGCTCTGGGCACCGAAGCCGACCGCGATCCCGACGACGCCGAGACCTGCCACGGCGGGCCCGATGTCCAGGCCGAGCTCGCTCAGGATCATGACCCCGGCGATGAGCGCGATGAACAGGCGGACGGTGCCCGTGCCGAGCGAGTCCAGCGTGTCCATCCGCTTCCGGACCTCGACCGCGGACAGCTCCCGGGCGGTGCCCTCGGAGGTCTCCCGGTCCAGCAGCGTCTTGACGACCCCGCGGATCACGAGCTGGGCGATCCGGATGCAGATCGCCGCGATGACGACGATCAGCAGGATGGGCAGGATCGGGTCCTGGAGGAGCGCGACCAGCCGTTCCTGGAGGTCCGGGGGGATCTTCATGACAGGGGAAGCCTATATCAGGGCCCGCGCGAACGAACCTCAGCGCGTGCACCCGGATACGGGCAGGCCCTTCCTGCGGGCGCCCCCTCGGCCGGTCACTCAGCGGGTCGCTCAGCCGGTCACTCAGCGGGTCGCTCAGCCGGGTCCCCCGGAGATCCGTGACGGCGATGTGGGCCGGGTCCACAGTCCGTTGGCGTCGGGCGAACGGCCCGCGAGGTTCAGGCCGGCGTCCCGCCCAGGCGCACGGAGACGGCCGCTGCCGCCTCGCGGACCAGGCCGACGAGCTCCGGGACCCGGCGCGGCGTCACCCGGAAAGCGGGGCCCCAGACATCCACGGCCGCGATGACCTGGCCCCGGGCGTCGTGCACGGGAGCCGCCACGGCATTGAGCCCCCGGTCGAACTCGCCGAAGGCCATCGCGTAGCCACGCCGGCGGACTCGCGCCAGCTCCTCGAGGAGCGGCTCGAGCTGCGTGATCGTCCGCTCCGTGCGCCGGTCCAGGCCACGCCGGACGAGACGCATGATCTCCCGTTCCGGGAGGGACGCCAGCAGGACCTTGCCGGACGCGACCGAGTGGAGCGGGACACCCCGGCCGGTCCAGTCCCCCACCGCGACGAGGTTCGGACCGTCGGCCTGGGCCACGGTGAGCATCTGGTCGCCCTCGAGCACGCCGATGCCCGTGGTCTCCCGGGTCAGCTTGGCCAGCCGGTCCAGCTCCGGCATCGCGATCGAGCGCAGGTCCAGGGTCCGCTCGGCCCGCTCAGCAAGGCGGATCACGATGAGGCCGAGGCGGTACTTCCCGGACTCCTCGTCCTGCTCCACCAGGCCCCGCTTCTCGAGCGTAGCGAGGAGGCGCGACGCCGTCGACTTGTGCAGCCCCAGGCGCCGGGCGAGCTCCGTGACACCGGCCTCGCCGTGGCAGTCCCCGAGGGCGAGCAGCAGGCTGGCGGCCCGATCAACGGACCGGACCGCGTTCCCGTCGAGCGTCATGCGATCGTCCCCTCCGAGGAGCGGCCCAGGCGGCTCAGTGGGCTGCAGCATCCAGCTCGCCCCTTGCCCGCAGCTCGAGGGCCGCGTCCAGCGAGTCGCCGAAGATGGACACCACGCGGTCCACGAGGTCGCCCTGGGCGTGCGCCTCGCAGATGAACCAGGGCTCGCGACTGTCGGGCTCCGGCATGGCGCCCCGGGCGTGCATGCCGACGGCGATCGCGTCGTAGAGGGCGTGGTCCGTGTTCGCCCAGTCGCGGTACTCGGACGCGACGTGCTCCGTGAACATGACCCCGAACATCGACGGGTGACCGGTGATGTTGTAGGCCAGGCCCTTGGCGTCGATCAGGCTCCGGAGGCCCGCCTGGATCCGCTCGCCGGTGGCGTGGATGGTGGCCAGCGCGTCGGTGTCCCGGAGGATCTCCAGGACCTTCGTGGCCGCTGCGGCCGCCACGCGGTTGCCCGCGAACGTGCCACCGTGGCTCACCTTGGCCGGGAGGACGCTCATGACCTCCTCCGTGCCGCCGAAGGCCGCAGCCGGGTAGCCGTTGCCCATCGCCTTCGCATAGGTCGCGATGTCCGGCGTGATGCCGAAGAACTCGGCCGCGCCACCCTTGGCGAAGCGGAAACCCGTCTTGACCTCGTCGAAGATCAGCAGGATCCCGAACTCCCTGGTCAGCTCGCGCATCGCCTGGTGGAAGCCCGGCTTGGGCAGGATTCCCTGGGCGTTGCCCAGCACCGGCTCCACGATGACCGCGGCGATCTCCTCGCCCTGGCGCTCGAACAGGGCCCGCAGGCGATCGATGTTGTTGTAGCGCGCCGGGATGATGGTCTTGGCGATCTCGGCGGGGATGCCTCGGCCCCACGCCAGCCCGACGGGGTTGTCCTCGTCGCCCAGGTCGGCCATGTTGTTGGGCGCCACGCTGATCAGCGCGTAGTCGTGGACGCCGTGGTACTGGCCCTCGAACTTCACGATCTTCGTGCGGCCGGTGTAGGCCCGCGCGACGCGCATCGCGTGCATGGTGGCCTCGGTACCGGAGACCGTCATCCGCGCCTTCCTGACCCAGGGGTTGAGCTCCTTGAGGAGCTCCAGCGCCCGGACCTCGTCCTCGCTGGTCAGCGAGAAGCTGACGCCGCGTCGCATGCGCTCGTTGACGTAGTCGTCGACGCGGTCATCGGCGTGCCCGAGCACGACCGGCCCGTAGCCCATCCGCAGGTCGACGTACTCGTTGCCGTCGATGTCCCAGACCCGGCCGCCCTTGCCCCGATCCACGTAGATCGTGTCCTCGCCCCAGGCGCGGAAGTTCGAGTTCGTGCCGCCCGGGAGCGTCTCGAGCGCCCGGCGGTACATCTCGAGCTGGCGCGTGCGCGCCAGCGTGGGTGTGGGGCGCGAGACGGGTTCGGCGGTCATGATGCCTCCTGGGTTCCACCCCGCGGCCCTGGTGGGCGCCGCCGCGGCTCCGGGCGGCGGCGTGCGGGGGCCCGCGACCATGCGCCACCAAAGGGCACGTGTTGCGGGCTATGCAACAACTGTCCCCGATCGTGCCACAGCCCCATCCGGGCCGTCAACACGAATATCGTCCACAACAGCCGCTTCAACTGCGAAATACGCACAGCAACCGGCCTTGATGTTGGAGATCCGCGTACATTGGTGAGACCATGAAGACTCCCGCCAGCAACCCCCCGGGGCCCCGTCCCGCTCCTGCGGGCGGCAGCTTCTGGTTCACCACCGGCGACCCGGGACCCGTCCGGTCACCCATCTCCGGGACGCGGCACGCCGACGTGGCTGGACGCCCTGGGGATCGGCTTCGACAGCTAGGTCCATCCGGGCGGCGGGCGGTCCCGGACGGCCTGGTCGCCGGCCGGGCCGGTCCTCCCGCGCTCCTCTCGCCTATTCTGCCGGCGTCACCCAGAGCGGCAGCTCGCGGGCGAGCGTTGCCAGCGGCAGCGACCCGTGCCCGATGAGCTCGTCGTGGAAGCGCTTCAGGTCGAACCGGTCGCCGTCGCGCGCCTCGAGCTCCCGCCTCAGCCGCCGGATCTCGCGCATCCCCGTCATGTACGTGAGTGCCTGCCCGGGCCACGCGATGTAGCGGTCCGTCTCGATGTTCGCGTCCGTATCGGACAGGCCCGTCGCCAGCAGCCAGTCCACGGACTGCTGCCGCGACCAGCCCAGCCCGTGGAGACCCGAGTCGACGATCAGGCGGGAGGCCCGCCAGGCCTGCGCGTCCAGCATCCCGAACCGCTCGGCCGCGCTCCGGTACAGCCCAAGCTCGTCTGCCAGGCGCTCTGCGTAGAGGCCCCAGCCCTCGACGTAGGCGCCACCCGCGAGCCGCGCGCCGAGACGCCGGAAGACGTTGAGGCTCGGGTTCTCCATCTCCAGGCTGATCTGGAAGTGGTGGCCGGGGACCGCCTCGTGGTACGTGGTCGAGCCAAGCTTGGAGTAGGTTCGGCTCGGCAGGTCGTACGTGTTCACGTAGTAGATGCCGGGGCGCGAGCCGTCCAGGGCGGGTGGGAAGTAGTACGCGAACGGGGCGTTCTGCTCCTTGAACGCCTCCACCGGGCGCACCTCGCAGCCCGCCCGGGGCAGCCGCCCGAACACGGTCGGGGCGATTGCGGCGGCACGCTCGATGTCCTCGGTGGCGCGGGCAACGAGGGCCTCGGGTGTCGGCGCCTGGTTGGCAAGGTCGGTGGCGAGGGCGAGGCGGTATGCCGTCACGTCTTCCCCGAAGCCCTCTGCGCGGGCGATCTCCCGGCGCTCCGCGTCGATCATCGCCAGCTCGTCCAGGCCGACCTGGTGGATGTCCCGGGGATCCATGTCGAGGGTCGTCCAGGAGCGGATCGCGTGCCGGTACAGGACATCGCCGCCGGGCGCGGAGACGAGTCCCGGCAGCGCGCGCGCCGCCGGCAGGACCTCGCGCTCGAGGACCTCGAGATAGCGGCGGTCGGCCGGGAGGACGACATCGCGAACGACCTCGGCGACGCGGGCGCGATCGGCGTCGGACGCCACGCGCGACATGACGGTCAGCACCGCCTCGTCCGCGGAGAGCGCGGCCGTGGGCCGCAGCTGGCCGATGAGCCGCTCCGCGACGATCCGGGCCGGGGTGCGGCCCGATGCGACGCCCTCACGCATGACCTGGATCCGGGCATCGACATACGGCCCGTACGCGCGGAGGCGGGCAAGCCAGCGCTCCAGGCGCTCCGGGGAGTCGGCCGCCTGGAACTGGGCCAGTTGGGCCATCGCGGTCATCGGGTTGTCGATCTGGTCGACCTCTCGGATCTCGTGGAAGGCGAGGTCGTCCGCCTCCGCCACGATGTCCGCGATGATGCGGAGCATGTCCCGGGTGATCCGGTCCTCCACGGGCAGGCCGTCCTCGGCGATCGCCTGCGCCTCGTGGCTGGCATCCTCGAAGAGGGTCCTCGTCGCGGCACGTCCGGCCGGGCCCGGGTCCTCGAGTTGGTCGTCGTACCGGTCGTCGCCGTACATGGTGGCGGTCGTGGGCGAGAGGCGGAGATACCCCTCCCACAGGCGGGTGGCGATCTCGTCGATGCGGGACGGCACGAGCGCGGTGTCGGTCACGAATGGAGCCCTCGGGTTGGAGCTGGGCGTCCACCGGGCGCGTTGCCGGGTGGCCGCGTGACAGGGGTGAAGACCCGAAGCGTACCCGCGTTGGCGGTCAGCCGCCGAACAGCGGGAGCTGGTCGCCGGTGCGCTCGACGGTGGGATCGAGGCCCAGCAGCGCCTCCAGGTCGGCCAGCGAGACGGACTCGCGCTCGGCCCAGTCCCGGAGGTGGTTCGCCTTGACGAGATGCCAGCCACCCTCCTCGAGGCCTGACCGGAGCAGCGGGCTTCGCTCCAGCTTGTGACGGACGAGCTCGGCCCGCTCGGGCAGGACGACCATGATCCGGACCAGGCGCTCCTCCACGGGCACGCGCGCATAGCGCCGGAGGACGGTCTCGCCCACCATCGCGGTCCACTCCACCTCCCAGGCGATCGCGGAGCGGCCCCGGACGTACCAGATGACGTCCACATCCTCCAGGTCCTCACGCCGGATCCTGCCCAGGGACGGCGGGCCCTGGAGCTCGCGCCGGTCGAGCAGGTCGTAGAGGCGACCCCCGCGGTACCGGCGGCCCTGCTGGCGAGCCCCGATCCAGCACGAGAAGCCGAGCCGGTGGCCGATGTCCACGAGCGTGGCGATGATCTCTCCGTGCTCGCGGGTCCGGGTCGCGACATCGTCGCTGGTGACCAGGCGGTCCGGCGTGGAGGCCCGGCTGCGGTAGCTCTCGAGGCAGGCGCGGACCAGGGCCTCGTCGGGCAGGTCCGGGCCCGTGAACAGGCTGGCGACGCGGTCCAGGAAGGCTCCCTCGGACAGCGGGCCGGCGGTGGACAGGAGGCTGTAGACGGCCCACTCCACGCGGTCGGCCAGGGGCACGGCCGCGGCCTCGCGGTCGCCGCGCTCGCCCAGCCACCAGCGGTCCTCGGCCACCTGCACCAGGCGACGACCATCGGCACCGGCGAGGGCATCCCGCACCAGCGCGAGGATCCGCTCCACGTGGTCACCAGGCGCGGCCGGTGCAGATGGCGCGGGGGCGGGCGTGGCCGGGCCGGGGTCGCCCTCCGCCCTCGCGGTCCCCGTGGCGGCGGCGCCCGACCCGGTGGCGCCACCGGCGGAGGTGTCGGGCCCGGCGGCCGACGAGGCGCCCGTGGCCGGCCCCGGCTCCTCGGCTGGGGCAGGCGGCCGGACGAGGCGGCGGAGGTGACCGGCCCGGTCCAGGCCCACGAGGATCTCGCCCAGCAGCCCGCTGAAGCTGACCGGCTCGCCGCGGATCCTGAGGACCTCGACGGCGGCCTCCACCACGGCCGTGGCCGCCTCGGTCGGCGAGAACGAGGCGTTCACGCGGCGCTCCGGCGCTGCGAACAGCCGGCCCGCGGGCACCAGGTACGGATCGCCCGCGCCACCGGGGATGGGCGGGAGCGCGACATTCGCGCGCGTCCGGGGTCCGCCGGGCACCGCGCCGGAGCCCGGCGGCACCAGCTCCACCACCCCGCCGCTGTCGCGTCCGGCCTCGGGCAGACGAGCCGCCGCCAGCCGGTAGCCCGCGGTCACCCCACCCAGCACGCAGGCGACCAGGGACTCGGCTCCGTCGCCCTCGAGGAGGATCACCACCCGGGCGTCCTTGGCCAGGACGGGCTCGATCCCGCGCAGCGTCCGCGTGATCGTCGATGCCTGCCAGCCCCAGCCGGCACGGACGCCGGGTCCGAACAGGGGCTCAAGGGGCAGCGTGGCAGCGGCCTCGTGACCCATGACCCAGGCCGTGCCGTGGTACGCCCAGGCGAGGCGCTCCGCGACGGGGCGCTGCGGCGCAGTACCGAGGGCGAGGCGGACCCTCGGCTTGATCGCCGTGCCCGCCAGGTGCTCCATCTCCATGCCCAGGGCCGCGAGCGCGGCCGGCGTCGCCTGCCGCAGGACCGTGGTCGCGGCGCCCTCCGTGAGGCTCCGCAGGTCCTCGCCGAACCGTGCGGGCACCGGGCCCCAGGCGCCGCTCTCCAGCCGCTGCACGAAGCCGCGGACCACGCGCACGCCGTCTTCGAAGGCGAGCCATGGGTTCCGCTCCCGCCACGTTGCCCCGCCCGGGAGCTTGACGTGGCCACCGCTGATCCGGAGTGGGGCAACCCGCCCGGCGGAGGTCGAGAGCCGGCTGGCGGGGGCCACGGTGTGGAGCAGGGCGAGGCGGAGCGCTGCGATGATCGAGGCCGCCCGGAGATCCCCCTCGATCCGCTCGAGGATGGCTGCCAGCGCGGCCAGCTGGCGGGTCGTATGGAGATCCAGCAGCTCGTCCGCCAGGTGCTCGCCACCCTCGAGAACCGGGAAGCGGTCGAGCAGCCGGTCGCGGACCTCGCCGCCCTCCTGGTCCAGTGCCCGCCGCAGGTCCGCGGCGTCGAGGGGTGCCTGCCGCTGCTCGCCCCCGCCGAGCTGGTCGCGGCACACCGGGCAGCGATAGTGCTTGCGGATCGGGCGGGGTCCCGCGGGCCGGCCGTCCTCGTCGATTGACTCGGCGGCCCAGGTCACCTCGTCCAGCACGATCGGCCGGTCACAGGTTGCGCACCGGCTCGCGTACCGGTCGCTGATCCACTGCTTGAGGCTGGTCTCGCGGCGGGCCGAGGCGGCCAGCGCCTGGATGGCGGCGTCGAGGTGGCGCAGGTCGGGCGGTCGGAGCACGACCTCGGCGAGGAGGCGGTCCAGCGCGGAAGCCTCGAGGCTCACAGCCTTGCGCTGGCGATCAATGGCCGCGCGGGCCACCCATCCGCCGCGCCCGAACGGATCGAGCACGATGTCGCCGGGCGCCGAGCCGGCATCCAGGCGCGCATTGACGAGGGTCGGCGGGGGCGGAGGGACGGCGCGCTCGAAGGCCGGGAGGCTGAACCCCGGCTCGGCTCGAAGAAGGAGCGCTCGACCCGCCATGGACCGATTGTCGCAGACGGGCGGCCGGCGGTCGCGGGACGTCAGGGTCGCGGGGAGGATTCGGCGCGGGTTCCGGGCGAGCGTGCACCTGGGGCGGGAATCCTGAACCTCCTACCGGAGCAGGGGTTTCGAGCCTGTGCCGCTGGCGCGCGGGCTCCGGTGAGGTACCGGTTCCGGTGGCGTGCCGGCGCGGGCCGGCAGCCGCTTACGGCTCGTCGAGCTCGTCGGTCTCCTCGACGAACGCCTCGTCCGTCGTCTCCTCCGGCGGCAGGACCCGGTCGAGATTCTCGATCTCCTCGTCCTCGACGTCGTCCTCGAGGTCGTCCTCGAGCTCCTCGTCCTCGCGGACCAGCGTGCCCTTGGTGTACGGGCGCAGGTCCGTGGACTTCGCGGCGGTCGGGAAGCTGACCTTGCCGTAGTTGCGCGGGTCCTGGAAGATCTCGCGGATGATCAGCCGCACGTCCTTGTCGCCCAGGGCGGTGACCCCGGCGAGGTACTTGTTGCCGTCCGCCATGAGCTTCAGCAGGCGGGCCGCGACGCGGGGCTCCACGACGCCGATGCGGACGCCGTTGCTGATGGCGATGAGGCGGTTCGTCTCGGGGATGAGCTCGACCGCGTCGCCCGGGTTGACCTGGGCCAGCTGCGCGGGGCGGGCGAGGCCCGTGAGGTGGGCGAAGCCGGTCTTGCCGGTCTCCTCGACGAAGATGCTGACCGGGGCCTTGGAGCCGGGCTTGGCCGGGACCGTCTTCGAGCCGGCCTCCACCACCAGCACCTTGAGCCGGTCGATGTTGCGCTCGGCGATCCGGTTGGTCGGGTCCAGCTTGAGCGCCAGCTGGTAGTGCTCCCGGGCGAGGCCGAGGTCGCCCATCTCCCAGAGCGCCTTGGCGAGGCGGTTCTCCGCCTCGGAATCGGGCCCGAGCTCCAGCAGGCGCCGGTTCGTCTCGGCCGCATCGGCCCAGCGCGCGTCGGTGGCGAGCGCGATGGCCTGCTCGGCGAGCTGGCGCTTCAGGCGCGTCTGGCCGGCGGGCGTCTGGGCGGCGGCGGCGATCTCGGGGAAGGTCACGTGGCGGTATTCCTTTCGGTCCATCGGGACGCGTCGGGCCTGAGGGCATGTCGGGGCGGACACACCGAATCAGCGACGGTCGCGGGCACGTGTTTCTAGCATCCTCCGCCCGTGGCGTCAAACGGCCGGGTCAGGAGCTGTCAACGGCCGGGTCAGGAGCGGAGGCGCAGGTTCCATGCGATCACCACGGCGGCGAGCGCGATGAGCAGGATCGTCTCCCACAGGAACCTCGGCTCCCGGCGTCGAGCCGGGGCCGTTCCGTGGAGGGCGTCCCACAGGTAGAACACCAGCGTGAGCACGGCCGGCCCAACGAGACGCGGAAGGTCGACCGCCCGGATCGCGCCCGCAGCCACGGCCACCACGATGGCGTACGTCACGGCTGAGCGGGCCGCGTCCTTCGCGGTGCCGTACCGGAACGTGGCCAATCGGTACCCGAGGAGGGCTGCGACCAGGGCGTCGGCCGCGGCAAGGACGACCACCCAGCCCTCGGTCATCACGGCTGGCGTCGCAGCCCCGGACCCACCGGGCTCCGCCAGCCCGCCGGGCACGAGGGCCGCGACCCCGGTGAACGCGACGAACGCGGCGGCGACCGCCGCCAGCAGGACGCGCGCGCGATCGGCATCCGTCGCGCCGCCGGCCTGGGCGAGCAGGCGCATCTCGAGGACGAGGGTCCGGTCGAGCAGGAAGGCGAACCCGGCGAGGAATGGGACCAGGCCCAGGCCCGGTGGGACGAGCTGGATGGCTGCGGCGGCGCCACCCGCCAGCACCGCGGGGATCAGCAGCGCCGAGAATGCCCGGGTCGGGGCGACGTCCACGCCCAGGATCCCGGCACCCGCGATGAGGATGACGACCGCCAGCAGGCTCGCGACGAGGGCCGCGCCCGGCTGCTGGGCCAGACGTGCCATCGCGACGAGCAGGGCGGCGACGAGCACGAGCTCGCGGCGGCCGAATGCCGACGTGGGGTCGGGTGCGTGCATCGGCCCGATGGTACGTCGGGCGGGGGGCCGCGGTCGGTCGGGGACAGCGGACAGGCGGCGGGCAGCGAGTCGCCGAAGCGCTGACACAACACGTCCGGTGCTGGCGCGGATCGGGCGGCCGGGGTCCGGGATCAGGTCCCGCGCCCCGACTCCGGTCTCAGACCCGCGTCGGCTTCGCGGCAACCCAGGCGAGCAGCTCGTCACGCCCACGCGTGTTCAGAACGTGCCGCGGCTCCACCCACGCCCGGCGCGCCTGGTCCACGCCCCAGCGGACGTCGGCGAGCTCCTCGGTCCGGTGCGCGTCCGAGTCGATCACGATCAGGCACCCCGCCGCCACGGCCTGGCGGGCTCGCTCCGGGGCCAGGTCAAGCCGGTGCGGTGACCCGTTCATCTCGAGCGCGGTGCCGGTGGCGGCCGCGGCCTCGAAGACCGCCTCCCAATCGAGATCCAGGTCATCGCGGCCCTGGATCATCCGGCCGGCCGGGTGGGCGATGACGTCCACGTGCGGGCTCCGGATCGCGTTGAGGGTCCGGCGGGTGAGCTCCGCCCGCGGCTGACGCCGGGCGACGTGCACGGAGGCGACGACGAGATCGAAGCGGGCGAGCAGCTCGTCGTCGTAGTCGAGGCGGCCGTCCGCGCGGATCTCCAGCTCGCAGCCGTGGAGCAGGCGGAAGCCGCCAGGGTCGGCGCCATCGGGCAGGTTGCCCGACGCCTCCTCCGCGGCGTACCGGGCGTTGAGGCCGGCGATGATCCCCCGCTGCTGCTCCACGCGGTCCGGCTCCAGGCCGTGCGCGATCCCCAGGCCCCCGGAGTGATCCGTCAGCACCTGGTACGCGTAGCCGCGGCGGCGGGCGGCCTCGGCCATGACCTCGATCGCGTGCACGCCGTCGCTCCAGTCGGAGTGGCTGTGCAGGTCCCCGCGGAGGTCGGCGAGGGCAACGAGCGACGGCAGCCGGCCCGCGTACGCGGCCTCCACCTCGCCCTCGTCCTCGCGCAGCTCGGGCTCGATGAGCGGCAGGCCGAGGAAGCCGTAGGCGCCGGCCTCGTCGGGGAAGGTGCGGAGCTCGGCCGCAGCGCCCGTCGCGGGCTCGCCGTCGGCATCGAGACGCAGGTAGCCCTTCTCGGAGAGGCTCCAACCCCGCTCGCGGGCTATGCCGCGGAGACGGACGTTGTGCGCGGCCGAACCCGTGAAATGGACCAGGTACGTGCCGGCCTCGCCGGGCGGCATCACCATCAGGTCAACCTGCGGACCGCCGGCCAGCCGCACGGCCGCCTTCGCCCTCCCGGCGCCGATGACCTGCCCCACGCCGGGCAGATGGATGAAGCGGTCGAGGACGGCCTCGGGCGCGTCGGTCTCCACCAGGAGGTCCAGGTCGCCGATCGTCTCGCGGCGGCGGCGCAGCGACCCCGCCTGGACGACCCTGGTGACCCCGGGGGTGCCAGCCAGCTGCGCGACCAGCGCATCCGAGATCGCCTGTGCCGTGTCGATCAGGAGCCGTTGCGGACGGGTGGCGAGGAGCGTGATCCCCTCGAGGATCCGCTGCTCCGTGCCAGCCGAGATCCCCTTCAGCCCGCGCAGGTCGCCCGCCTCGGCGGCGCGGCGCAGGTCCTCCATGCTGTCGATGCCGAGGTCCTCCCAGACCAGGCGCACGGTCTTCGGCCCGACGCCCGGGATCCGGAGCAGGTCCACGACGCCCGCTGGGACCTCCGCGCGGAGCCGGTCGTGGAGGGCGATGCGGCCGGTGGCCGCCATCTCCACGATCTTGTCGCCGATGGCCTGGCCCACCCCCGGGATCGGGCGGCGGTCGCCGGACGCGTAGGCGGACGCCACGTCGAAGGGCGCCCTGGCGATCGCGTCCGCGGCGCGGTGGTAGGCGATGGTCTTGAACGGGATCTCGCCCTTGACCTCGAGGATGTCGCCGATCTCGTGGAAGACCCGTGCGAGGTCGTCGTTGGTGGTCGTCACGCTCGCATGGTACGGGCCCACGGCTCCGGGACCCTACGCCGCCACCACCCGGTCCCGCCCGGCCCGCTTCGCGCGGTACAGCGCCCGGTCCGCTTCGTCGATGACCACCTCGAGCGCCATCTCCTGGGACTCGGCCACCGCGACGCCCACCGAGACGCTCACGCCCGGCACACCGATCCGGCGCAGGTCGAGACCTGAGACCGCCCGCCGGACCCGCTCCCCCACCTCGACCGCGATGTCCGGGCCGGGGTTCCGCAGCAGCACCGCGAACTCCTCGCCGCCGAAACGCGCCGGGACGTCGCCCTCTCGCACGGCACCGGCGATGGCCTGGGCCACCTCCCGCAGCACGTGGTCGCCCACGCCGTGCCCGAACGTGTCGTTGAGCTTCTTGAACCAGTCGATGTCGATCATGAGCACGCCCACGCGATCCTCGGCACGGCGGCGGCGGGCCAGCAGGCCGACGTACTCGTCGAAGTAGCGCCGATTGGGCAGGCCCGTGAGCGCGTCCGTGGTCGCCCGGGCCTCCGCGTCGCGCAGCGAGTACACGCGGGCGAGCGCCGCGGAGGCCTCGACGGCGGACGCCTCCAGGATGCGGCGCGAGCTGTCCGGCCAGGACCCCGTCCGGCGCGACAGCACGATGGCGCCCTCCACCTTGCCGTCCACGCGGAGCGCGGCAGCAGCAAGGTTCTGCAGGCCGTAGAGGTCGCCGACACGACCCGCAATCCGGTCGGCGATGCGCTGGTCGGCCCCCTCGCGCGACGGTGCGGCGTGCCCTGCCCGACGCGGCGGGGCCTGCATGGTCGCAACCGCCACGCTGCCCCGATGCGTGTCGAGCGCGAGGCCGCCGGAGCCACTCACCCCCCGGCGCTCCATGGCGATCCCCAGCGGCACCATCTGTGGGTCGCCCCCGGGATCCGGCTCGATCCGCACCGCGGTCATGCGACGTCCACGTGCCACCGCGATGGCGAGGTCCGAGAGGGCAGCATCCTCGGCCGGATCCTCGAGGACGCTGAGCGGCAGGTAGGTCCGCGATGCCGGGGCGCCGATCCGGGGCGATGAGAGGATCGCCTCGAGGTTGCGCGTCTCAGGCCGGCGGCGCACGACCACCACGTGATCGGCGCCGGTGCCGGTACCCAGCTCCTCGGCGATCGCGTCCACGATGGCATCGGGGGAGACGGATCGGGCCAGGCCGCGGAGGATACGGGCGAAGGACTCGGCCTCCGTCCGGCGGGTGCCCTCGGGGCCGGCAGCCTCGTCGCGCTTGAGGAGCAGGCCGGCGTCGGCGGCCACGACCAGGCCCAGCACGAGGAGGTCGATGGGCTGGGGGGAGAGGAGGAGCCTGGCCGCCTCGAGAACGCCGATGACGCCGATGACCGCGAGGACGATCACGAGGGGGCGTCGAGCCAGGCTTCGCAGGCCCCCGCGAAACCCGATCCTGCCCAGTGCGACTCCCCGAATTCTCACCTTCCATCACAGGATGGGGCCCCGACCGGGCAGTCGACAAGCCCGGCGCCCAGTACGGATGGCGGCCGGGTCCTGGTACTTCCGTACCGGGTCAGTCCTGTCCGGACCTCACCGGAGCGGTTGCCACCGCCTCGGCGTCCTGCGGCAGCCGGCGGCGGCGCATCATCGGGACGGCCGGCGGCATGACGTCCCCATCCGTGGCCGCCGCCGTGGGGCGACCCGGGAAGGCGAGCCCTCCGCCCGCATCCTTGGCGTCGTACAGGCCGAGGTCCGCGATCGCGATCAGGTCGGTCGCGGAGCGCCCGTCGAACGGGTGCGTCGCGATCCCGATCGAGGCACCCAGGGGGAAGGGTCTGCGACCCTCAGCTGCGAACGGTGACGCGCGGAATGCCTCGAGGATCCGCTCCGCGACACGCGCCGCCTCCTCGCGCCCGGTCTCGGGCAGGATCAGCGCGAACTCGTCGCCGCCGTACCGGGCGGCGACATCCGACGCGCGCAGCGTGGACCGGACCAGGTCCGCGACGTGGACCAGCACATGGTCGCCGTACACGTGGCCGAAGGTGTCGTTCACCAGCTTGAAATCGTCGAGGTCCAGCATGACCACGCTGAGTGGCTGACGGTTCCGGACCGCCCGGACGATCTCCTCCGACAGGCGCTCGTGCAGGTAGCGGTGGTTGAAGAAGCCGGTCAGCGGGTCGCGGTCGGCGAGATTACGCGCGGTCTCGTAGAGGCGCGCGTTCTCGAGGGCCATCCCGGCCTCGTGGGCCATCGTCCGCGCGAGGGTGATCTGTCCGGGATCGCTGGTGGGCCGCGAGCACGAGGTCAGCTCCACCAGCCCGATCGCCTCACCGTTGGCGATCAGGGGCAGCATCACGAGGCCGCGCATGCCCTCCGCCCGGAGGAAGGCGGCCTCGGCCGGATCCGCGGCCGGATCCTCCGCGTCTACCACCGCGATCGCGCCCTCGACCAGGACCCGCCTCGTCTCCGGGTATCCGGCCAGCGGGTAGTAGTCGGCGATCTGGGGGCGAAGGTCGGGCGGATAGGTGCCCAGCGTGCGCAGCCGGTCATTGGGCCGGTCCCAGTCGCTGATCTGCGCCTGCTCCGCACCGACCGCCCGGGCCAGGTGCTCCGCCATGAGCAGCGCGACGTCCTTCGGGTCCAGCGATCGCGACAGGGCGCTGCTCATGTCCAGCAGCTGCCGCAGCTCCGCGGCCAGCCGCCCGGTCTCCGCCATGTGCCGCGCACCGGAGAACGCCGTGGCGGCCTGGTCGCCCATGATCAAGAGGAGCCGCAGGTCATCGTCGTCGAACTGCCGCAGCCCGAGCTTCGAGAGGGTGATCACGCCGACCAGCGTGTCGTCGTGCAGCATCGGCACGACGAGCATCGACTCGGGGACGTCATCGGTCCCCGGGATCGTCCTGCCGCGGGGGTCGCGCTCGGCGTCGTCCACGCGGATCGCCGTCCTGTGACTGGCTACCCAGCCCGTGAAGCCCTCGCCCATCTTCGTCCGCAGGATGTCGAGGTCGACCTTCTCGTAGGCGCCCACCCGGCCCTCGAACACGACCGGCACGAGGTCATCGGGGGCCTCGAGCAGGTAGACGCGGGCGTTGTGGTAATCGATGACCGAGCGCATCTCCTCGACCACGGCGCGACCCACGGCCTCGGGTGTCTGGCTGGCGCTCATCCGCCTCGCGGCGAGCTGGAGGACGCGCAGCTGTCCGTCGCGCCGCGCTTCGGCCGCACGCGCCCTGCCGACCAGGGCACCGGTGAGCAGGACCGTCCCGCCGACCGTCAGGTCGATGACGAGGAGGAACTCCCGCGGGGCGCCCGGTCCGCCATCCATCGCCCACCCGAGCAGGCCGAGGGCCAGCAGGGCGAGGCCGCCGACGAACGCGATCGTATGCAGCCGCGACGACACGCCCGACAGGCGCCAGCGGTGGATGGACAAGCCCGTATCCGGTTCGATGCGCTGCACGTCGGTCATGCTGACACCGGGGGGTGCCCTCGGGCACCAATCGAAAGTACCGTGCGCGCTTCGCCGGGAGGGCATCTGCCCCAGGGGCTAACCAGCCGCGGCGCTGCGGCTCAGGGAGCCGGCTTGGCGTCGTAGGTGACCTTGGCGCCCGTCGGGACGACCTGGACGAAGATGGGGCCGCGGACGAGGCTGATCTCCTTGCCGGCGGCGTCGTAGAACC
>Ga0209014_10000137_pt1 | contig 38808 bp, 52 predicted proteins | sample BarGraNGADG00212_FD_184491 | JGI IMG/M metagenome (GOLD analysis project Ga0209014, IMG submission 184491) | Arctic peat soil microbial communities from Barrow, Alaska - Barrow Graham LP Ref core NGADG0002-212 (SPAdes) (version 2) | ecosystem: Environmental > Terrestrial > Soil > Wetlands >...
CCGATACCGAGGTTCATCAGGCGGCTCAGGCACGGCAGCACGTCGATCGGCGGGTAGACGCCGCGGCGGTGCAGCTGGCGCGAGAGCACGATCTGACCCTCGGTGATGTAGCCGGTGAGGTCGGGGATCGGGTGCGTGATGTCGTCGTCCGGCATCGAGAGGATCGGGAGCTGCGTGACCGAGCCCTTGTTGCCTTTGATACGGCCCGCGCGCTCGTAGATCATGGAGAGGTCGGTGTACATGTAGCCCGGGTAACCGCGGCGGCCCGGTACCTCTTCGCGCGCGGTCGAGACCTCGCGCAGCGCCTCGCAGTAGTTCGTCATGTCGGTGAGGACGACGAGCACCTGCATCCCCTTCTCGAACGCCAGGTACTCGGCGACCGTGAGGGCGACCTTCGGGGTGAGCAGACGCTCGACCGTGGGGTCGTCGGCGAGGTTCATGAAGAACACGACGCGCTCGAGGGCGCCGGTGTCCTCGAACTGCTGCATGAAGAACGCCGCCTCGCGGTGGGTGATGCCCATCGCGGCAAAGACGATGGCGAACTCCTCGCCGCTCCCGACGCGCGCCTGACGGATGATCTGCGCGGCTAGGTCGTTCGCCGGAAGACCGGAGCCCGAGAAGATCGGGAGCTTCTGGCCACGCACGAGCGTGTTCAGGCCGTCGATGGCGGACACGCCGGTCTCGATGAAGTCGGCGGGCTGGTCGCGGCGGTACGGGTTGATCGGCGATCCGGTGACGTCGAGGCGCTTCTCCGGGATGACCGGAGCCCCTCCGTCGATCGGCTTGCCGGTGCCGTTCAGCACGCGGCCCAACAGCTCCGGCGCGACCTCGACCTTGGCCACTTCCTCGAGGAAGCGCACGGTCGTCTTGTCCACGTCGATGCCGCGGGTGCCTTCGAAGACCTGGATGACGGCGATGTCATCGTTGATCTCAAGGACCTGACCGGAACGGAGGCTCTTATCCGGCATCGCGATGGAGACCATCTCGTTGTACGCAACGTTGTGCACGTTGTGCACGAAGATGAGCGGTCCCGTGACGTACTGGAGCGTCCGGTAGTCGGTCGAGAGGAGCGAGCGGTGCTTCTCCGCTTCTGCGACGGGCGGGGTCATCTAGAGCACCTCGATTCCGGCGATGTCCTCGGCAAGCTGCGTCGTGTACTTTTGCATATGGGCTATGGCCTCTTCGTGAGGAGTCGTCTTGAAGCTGGCGATCTGATCGCGGATCGGCAGCTCCATGATCTGCCGGAGCGACACGCCGCGGTTGAGCGCGGCCACCGATGCGTCGGAGAACGCCAGGATGACCTTGAGGATCCAGTATCCCTTCAGCGGCGGACAGTACGCGTCGACCTCGTCGAACGCGAACTGCTGCAGGAAGTCCTCGCGGAGCATGCGTGCGACCTCCAAGATGATCTTCTCGGACTCGGGCAGTGCGTCCGGTCCGACCAGCTGCACGATCTCCTGGAGTTCCGTCTCCTTCTGGAGGATGAACATGGCGCGGTCGCGGTATGAGACCCAGTCACCTGCGACGTTGGTCTCGTACCAGCCGCGGACCTGCCCGAGGAATAGCGTGTAGCTCTTCGTCCACGAGATCGCCGGGAAGTGGCGGCGGTGGGCCAGCGAGGTGTCGAGCGCCCAGAAGGCGCCGGTGACTCGCAGCGAGTTCTGCGTCATCGGCTCGGACATGTCGCCGCCGGCCGGCGAGACCGCGCCGACCATCGTGACCGATCCGACGCGCTTCTCGTTACCGGTCGACTCGCAACGCCCGCTGCGCTCGTAGAACGCGGCGAGGCGGGTCGCGAGGTACGCCGGGTAGCCCTCTTCACCAGGCATCTCTTCAAGACGACCGGAGACCTCACGCAGTGCCTCGCCCCAGCGGGACGTGGAGTCGGCCATCATGGCGACGTTGTAGCCCATGTCGCGGTAGTACTCGGCCAGCGTCGCGCCGACGTAGATGGAGGCCTCACGTGCGGCGACCGGCATGTTCGAGGTGTTGGCGACGAGCACCGTGCGGTCCATGAGCGGAGCGCCTGTGCGCGGGTCCTCGAGCTTCGGGAACTCCGCGAGCACCTCGGTCATCTCGTTGCCGCGCTCGCCACAACCGACGTACACGATGATGTCCACGTCGGCCCATTTGGCGAGCGACTGCTGCGTGACCGTCTTCCCCGTTCCGAAACCGCCAGGGATGATGGCGTTGCCGCCCAGCGCGATCGGGAAGAACGTGTCGAGGATCCGCATTCCCGTGGTGAACGGGGTCGTCGGATCGAGCTTGCGCGTGTAGGGACGGCCCTCACGGACCGGCCAGCGCTGCGACATCTGGAGCTCGGTGCCGTCCTCGAGCTTGGCGATCGTCTCATCGATCGTGTAGTCGCCCGAGGGCGCAACCCACGTCAACCGCCCGGACTTCCTCGGGGGGACCATGACGCGGTGAACGATCGTCTGGCCTTCCTTGACGGTGCCGAGCACGTCGCCGCCCAGCACGTCGGTCCCTGCTTCCGCGACGGCCACGAACGGCCACTTCTTCTCGCGGTCGAGGGCGGACGCGACGGTGCCGCGCATGATGTAGTCGCCGGTCTGCTCCGCGATGACCGGCAGCGGCCTCTGCACGCCGTCATAGATCGACGACAGCAGGCCCGGGCCCAGCTCCACGGTCAGCGGCGCTTCGGTCGACTCGACCGGGTGGCCGACCATCAGGCCCGAGGTGTCCTCGTAGACCTGGATCGTAGCGCGGTCAGCCTCGAGCCGGATGACCTCGCCCATGAGCCCCTGTGCGCCAACGCGCACGACGTCGTACATCTTGGCGCCGGTCATGCCGGATGCCACGACGACCGGGCCTGTGATCTTCGAGATAGTTCCTGCGATCATCTATCCTCGCCTCAGTGTGATGTCGAATCCGATCGCCCGACGGATCAGGCGTGACAGGTAGGCCCGATGGTCCTCGCCGAGGTGCAGCGTCTCCTTGATGGGGAGTGAGACCACGATGGGCCGGTAGATCGAGTCGATCTTGCGCTGCAGCCGTTCGTCCACGCCCGCCATCAGCGCCTCGTTCACGGCGATGATGCCGCTGGTGTCGTCGTCGACCAGGGCCGCCAGCGAGCGGCGGGCCTCCTCGGGAGACTCGGCGACGACGACGTCGCACCCGGACAGCCGGAAGCCGTCCGCGTGCTCTGGATCGGTCAGGACGACGAGCTTATACAAGGATCAGTTCCTTCCGCATGCGGTCCGGGGGCATGCCTACCGCGGTGCCCTTGACGATGATCCGCAGGTTCGTGATCTCGTTCTGCTTCGCCCACAGGTAGCCGATGGTGATGCCGACCCCGAGCGGGTCCCCACGACCAGCATCGAGCGCCTTGCGCATGACGAAGTCCTCGAGGGCTCGTTCGAACACCGACAATGAACCTTCGTCCACGTAGGTCGCGATGACCGACTCGAGCTGACGCGCGTACGGCGTCTTCTTGAGCCCGTCCAGGACCTCGTCGACGTCCGACATGCCGGCCAGAGTATCGAACAACGCTTCGTCCACGTGCTCGCCGCCCGGGAGATAGAAGCTCTTCGGGTCGACGTCGCCGATGTCGCTCTTCAGCAGGCGGAACACGGTCAGAAGGTTGATCGAGTCGGCCTGCAGACCGAGGATCCGGCGCGCGAGCTTCGCATTCTGCCGACGGCCGGAGAGACGCTTCGACGCCCAGCTGAAGTAGTACCGGTCCAGCGCCAGCTCCAGCGTCGCGAGGTTCCCGCCTTCACCGTATGCGGCGATGTTCTCCCGCAATGGAACGGCGTAGGGCGATTCCCACGTGACCAGAGTGTCCACGACCGCGCGCACGTCTTCGAGCCCGACCAGAAGGTGCAGGTCGGTAGGTGTCAGCGAACCGACGGCATACAGCCCGTCCTCGATCTCCTCGGCCTTCAGGTGCATGTGCTTGCCGCGGATGATCGACTTGACGTTGAACAGGTCCCAACGTCCAAGCAGCGTCCCGACAAGCTCGTTCGCTTCGGCGTTCAGGAAGTGGATGACCTTCTGGAACGTGGCGACCATGTTGTCGCGGAGCGCCTCGTCCATCGCGGCGGAGGTACGCCCCTTGATGATGGCGGTCTCGATGAAGGGACCGTACTCGGTGTCGATGAGCGCCTGGATGATCTTCGTCACATCGTGGGCGGCCATCAGTCCGTCGAGGAATTGCGGCGTCAGCAGCCGTGAGCGCATCCCGCGCACGCGCGCGTTTCCGTAGCCGTAGTCACGGCCCGAGGTCGGTGCTTTCGTGGCCACCATCGCACTCATGCGGACAGGACCTCTGCGATCTCGGACTGGCCGAGGCCGCGGAACTTCTCGAGACGGTCCTCGAGGCTGTTGCGGCGCAGCAGATCGCCACCCTTGGCGACGATCGTGAGCCCGCCGAAGGTCTTCGCCGTCGCGTCGACGGATCCGACCATCCCGGACGACTTCAGGAACTCGGCCGCAAGGGCTTCGTCCGCGGGGTCGACCAGGATGACGACCTCGCCCGTCAGACCAGCGACGGCCTCTTCGGCGAGCGCGCGGAAGAGCGCGGGGTAGCCGGCGCTGCCGCGCACGGATCCGAGCTTGACGAGCGCCTCGTCGAACGCGGTGACGATGGCACGCTCTTTCACGCCGGCGACCATACGGCGGCCGTTGAGGCGGGCGGAGTTGACCGTCCGTGCCGAGACCAGCGTCGCGTGCGCCTCGGCGGCCTCGACGCGGCCATCGCGGATGGCCTTGGCCTGAGCCTCGGCGTCCTCCTTGATGCCCTCCGCCTGCTCGCGAGCGGCCTCGACAGCCTCACGGCTCTCCTGCTCGCCCTGTTCTTCGAGCGCTACGAAGATGTCTTCCATTGCCATTTAGGACTCCCCTGCTTCCAAGTCGAGAGTCCTAGCCCTTGATCATGATCGCGGAGACGAAGCCGAGCAGCACGATGACCTCAGGCAGAGCCTGCAGCGTGATGACCCAGATCGCGACCTCGGGACGCTCGGCGAGCGTACCGGCCGCCGCGGAACCGATCTTGGCCTGTGCGTAGGCGGCGCCGAGCGCCGAGAGGCCCATGGCAAGTCCAGCAGCCAGCGCGGCCATGGAAGCGGTGCCTGCGTTGGCGACCGCGACTACGTCGCTAACAGGTGCACCAGTCTCCGCGGCGAACGCGATCGCCGGGATGACCAGAACTGCCAAGAACACACCGAACGCCAGAACCTTTGAAAGACGCTTGTCCATCATGCCTGCCCTTCTCCTCCGGTTTTGTGAAACGGGCTGTACTGCTTCGTCCCTACCTCATAGAACCTCCCGAAGAACTCCAGGAAGTTGAGACGCAAAGCGTGGATGGTCGGGCTGAACGCCGAGATGATCAGGTTCAGTCCGTGGAGCAGGACACCAACGATGATGCCGAGCAGCATTCCGAGGGCTGATATCTTGCCCGCGCCGCCGGCGGTCTTGAGCACGATCTGGTTGATCGCGTCGGCGAAGATCGCACCGCCGAGGCCGACCGCCATGATACGGATGTAGCTCGCCATGCCGGATGCGGTCTCGAGCGTCTCGACGACGCCCATGATACCGCCGCCCCGGATCGCGTAGATGAAGCCAGCAAACGCCACAGCCGCAAAGGCGATGGTGGGCCAGATCGTCCAGGTGCCCCAGCTCGAGAACACGACCCCCACGATGACGGCCAGGAATATGCCGACGAAGAGCGCGAGCACTCCGCCGCGCTCGTAGAGGTGGTGCTTGTTCTTCGTGCGCAGGGCGTTGACGACCCCGAACGCCAGACCGAGCAGGACCTGAACGACACCCACCCCGATCGCCAGGACCATGAAGATCGTGACGAACTCGACCCTGTTGAAGGGCAGGAAGTACCCGCCGCCGATCGGGATCGGGTGGATCAGGTTGAAGTAATCCTTGCCGAGCAGGTTCCCGAAGAACTCGCCGTAGAGGAACCCGAATGCGACGACCGCCGTGGTCGCCGGCCCGAGGATCGCGGTGGCGAGCTGGATGTTGTCGTTCTCCTTGAACTTGAAGCGGAGCCACACGACCAGACCGAGCATGACGAGACCATAGCCCACGTCGCCAACGATCATACCGAAGAACAGCGGGTAGAACACGAAGAGCATCCACGTAGCGTCGAGGGTGCCGTACTGCGGCATGCCGCGCTGCGCCAGGATGAACTCGAACGGCGCGAGCGCCTTGGAGTTCTTCAGGGCGACCGGCGTGTCCTCGAAGTCCTTCTCGCCGATCTCCATCTGGTTGACGATGACGTCCTGACCGAACGAGGCCACGAGGTCGGCCTTCAGCTCGCCCAGGTCGCTCGCGGGAAGCCATCCGGTGATGACGAACGCGTACTCGGTCTGCCCGAACTTCGGGATCGCCGAGATCTCGTCGATCTTGTCGGTGAGCACGTCGCGGATCGTCGTGAGGCGCAGGAGCCACTTCGCCGACATCGTCTCGAGCTCGAGCCGGATGCCCTTGAGGTCGTCCGGCAGCGTCTTGCGGCGCTCGCGGATCGAGTCGTAGGCCTGGTCGAACGGCAGCCCCTGCATGTCGTTGGGCAGCCGGATCTGGTTCACGTTCTCCATCGCCAGGAACTTGTGGACCGGCTCGGAGTAGGTGCGGGAGAAGACCACGATGGCGGCTGTGGTGTCCTCGTCCACGTCGGTCGAGACGATGTCGCACTGCTTATGCGTGATCGTGTCGAGCTCTTCCTTCAGCTGCTCGAGCAGTCCCTTGTAGCGGCGCTCGATGAGAAGGGCCACGGAATCGAACGCTCCCGTGGTGACGATCTGACGCGCAAGCGGCTGGATCTTGTGCAGGATCGGCTCATAGCGGCCGAGCAGCGAGATCTCGTTCTCTATCTCGGACTGGTTCTGCGCCAGAGTCGCCGTGCGCTCCTCGACTTCGTCGATCACCTTCACGACTTCGTCGGAGAGCTCGGAGGACGCGAGCTTCCACAGCTTCAGGTACTCCTTCTGCCGGGCGACCTCGTCGACGGTCGTTCCAGGCAGATGCAACGCCTTGATGATCGCGCGGACACGGATAAGAAGGTCCTCCATCCGCTCCCGCTCGCCCGCCTGGCCGACGGCCACAGCCATCTGCTCGACGGGCATCTCGCCAGAACCGATCCTCTTCGAGAGATCCTCGATGTGCAGCGTCCCCTGCTCGTGCAGCAGGGTCACCACTTCGAAGAAGCGGTTCTTCGGTCCGATGATCTCGACCCGCGCCATCGGGACGAGCACGCGCCTCACCCCCTCATAAGGACTGTCCAAGAACCACGGACGGTCAGACCTGCGTTACCGCCTTCACGATGGCGTCCGCCGCAAGAGCGCGACGGGCAGCCAACGACCCCTCCATCTCGGCCGCTTCAGCGGCCGCCTTCTCCGTGACTACCGCGGCTTCCTTCTCCGCGGCCGACATCGTGGCCGCTTCGGCCTCGCGAGCGAGCTTGTCCCCCTCGGACTCACCCGTCGCGATGATCTCCGCTGCCTTGCGACGCGCATCGGCGACGATCACGTCAGCCTCCTGCTTCGCCTTGAGCACCCGTCCGGAGATCTCCATCTCCTTCTCGCGAATGCGGTGCAGCGGCGATGCGCTGTCGTGCTCCACGACGTCCTGGTGGAATTTGATCTCCTCCAGCACCTTGTCGTCGACCACGGCGTCTCCTCTCATTGCGACCGGAAAGCGGGCCGTGTGCCGACCCGCGTCCTGCATCTCGTACATATGTCTACAACGAAGCTTCTCGCCTCAGTGGGTTGAGTTCCACTCGCCTGGTCGGATTCCTGCAAGTTCCTATGAAGAAACGGACGATACCGGTGAGCGGCGATAGACCTTGGCCATCCTGGCGCCAAGACCGCACGCGATCTCATAGTCGATCGTGCCCGCGAGCTCGGCGATGCCCTCTATCGTGAGGGTCGCGGCGCCCTGCGTGCCGACCACCACCGCTTCGTCCCCCACCTCCACCGTCACGCCGCGCGGGACCTCGACCATCAGCTGGTCCATCGCGACCCGTCCCACCTGCCGGCACCGGTGCCCCGAGATCAGCACGTGCATCGAGTTGGACAGCGAACGCCGCACGCCGTCCGCGTACCCGATCGGCAGCGTCGCCACGGTCGCCGGAGCGCCCGCGTGCCAGGTCATGCCGTAACTGACGCCCTCTCCCATCGCGAGCCGGGCGACACGCGCGACGCGCGCCTTCACGGCCATCGCCGGTTCGAGCGCGATGCGTCCGTGCGTCGCGGCGTCCGGATGCAGCCCGTAGAGCGCGATCCCGCAGCGGACCATGTCGAAGTGCGCCTCCGGGTGCAGTATCGTCGCCGCGCTGTTTGCCGCATGTACGATGCCCGGATCGATGCCCCGCCGCCGGAACTCGGCGAGCGCGGCATTGAAGCGCTCCAGCTGCCGCTCGAACTCCCAGTCTCCCGGGATGTCCGCAGTGGCGAAGTGCGTGAAGACGCCTTCCATCGCGATACCGGGCAACCCGCGCAGCGACTCGACGAAGTCGGCGGAGTCCTCGGCGCGGACGCCTATCCGGTTCATCCCGGTATCGATCTTGAGGTGGAAGGCGGTCAGTGTCCGCTGGGCGGACGCCGCGTGCGACAGCGCCTCTGCGAAGCCCGATGAGAAGACGGTCGGGGTGAGACCGGCGTCGACGATCTTCGCCGCTGCGCGCGGCGGCGCCTCGGACAGGAGCTGGATGGGAGTGGTCAGCCCGCCGGTGCGAAGACGGAGCGCCTCGTCCAGTGTGGCGACACCGACACGGTCCGCGCCCGCGCGCATCGCCGCGCGCGAGACCTCGAGCGATCCGTGACCGTACCCGTCAGCCTTCGTGACCGCCATGAGCCGCGTGCCGGGGGCGAGAAGCGAGCGCAACGCCGCGACGTTGCGCTCGACCGCATCTAGGTCGATCTCCGCCCACGCCCATCTTCGGTCCTCCGCGCGCATCAGCTGGCGAGCGAGCGCACGATGTCGGACTTGCTGACGATCCCCACCACCGCGTCTCCGTCCATGACCGGTACCCGAGCGATGTCCCGCTCCACGAGCAGCGTCGCCACGTCAGTCACCAGCGCGTCAGCGGTTACCGACACCGGTTCCCGTGTCATGACATCGCTGACCGTAGCGGCCACAGCCTTGCGGAGCGAGCTCTCGAAACGGTCAGACGCACCGGGCGCGAACACGTAGCCTCCGAGCAGGCTCAGGTATGTCGGGAAGTGGACCTTCACGTCCTGCATGATGAGATCGCCCTCGGTCACGAGACCGACCATGCGGCCCTTCTCGACCACCGGGAGAGCACCGATCCTCCGCTCCGACATAAGACGCGCCGCTTCAGTCACGGTCGTGTCCGGGGCCACGGTGACCGGGTCCGAGGTCATGATGTCCCGCGCGACAAGCTCGCTCATCGTGCATTCCTCCGTCGTGATCGGGCGTCGTCCGCGCGCATGAGCGTTCGGACCGCTTCAGACAGGTATGTCACCACATCTTCCGCCGTGCAACAGACCGTGGTGAGGTCGCGGGCCGCGCAATCCCCCGCCGCTCCATGCAGGTAGGCGCCGAGCGCTGCAGCATCGAGCGCGAGCAGGCCGTGCGCGAGCCACCCGCCTATGATGCCCGACAGGACGTCGCCGGTACCGAGCGTGGCGAGGCCCGGCCCCCCGGTCGGGTTCACGACTACGCGCCCACCCTGGCAGATGAGCGTCGCGGGGCCCTTCAGGACCGCCGTCGCTCCACCCACCGCCAGAGCCCGGGCCGCGGAGAGCCGGTCGGAATCGATCTGCTCCGGGGTCATCCCCAAGAGCCGCGCAGCTTCTGCCGAATGCGGCGTGAGTATCGTGGGAGCCAGGCGGGCGGCCACCAGCGACAGGTCGCTCCCGAGTGCGTAGAGCGCGTCTGCGTCTATCAGCAGCGGCACGTCGAGCCGCGCAATGACCGCTCGGACGACCTCGAGTGTCGAAGTCGCGCGACCGAGTCCGGGTCCGAGCACGACCACATCGGCCCGCGCCGCTGCGTCAAGGATCTCCTCGACGGCAGCCGGGAGGAGCGCGCCCTCGGCGGTCGACGATAGCCCTGTCTTGACCGGAGCTGTCAGCTTCGCCTCGACCACGGGCAGCAGCGGCGCGGGCACGGCGACCGACACGTAGCCGGCGCCCGAGCGCAGCGCGCCACCGGCGGCCAGACAGACGGCGCCGGTCATACCGACAGAGCCGCCCACGATCAGGACGCTCCCTCGGGTGCCCTTCCTGTCGTCCCAGTGCGGGATCGGGAGGCACGCGAGGTAGTCGGAGGCGTCCCAGTACTCCGGAGCGCCCTCGAAACGGAGCGCGTCCACCGGAACGCCGATGTCGACGAGATGCAGTTCCCCGGCAAGGAACCCTCCGCGCTGCAGCACGCAGCCGATCTTCGGCGCAGAGAAGGTCACGGTGACGTCAGCTTCGACCGCCGGGCCCAACGCGAGTCCGGTGTCGCAGTCGACACCCGACGGGACGTCGATCGCCAGCACGGGCACGTCGGCGTGCTCCACCGCGGCGATGAACCCGTCGTAGGGCGGAAGCGGCACACCGTGGAGCCCGATGCCGAGCAGCGCGTCGACGATGACGTCGGCTCCTGACAGCGCCTGTGCCGCCTCGGGGCCGCTGTCCACGTGCAGCCATGGGACGCCGGACTCGATGGCGTCACGGACCGTCTCGCGCGCCGGAGAGGACATGCTGTCGGGCTCGGCGGACGTCAGGACGAGGACGTCCCGGCCCGATGCGTGCAGCCGGGCCGCCGCGGCCCAACCGTCGCCGCCGTTGTTGCCCGGCCCCGCCATGACGACGATGTGTCCTTCAGATGCGAACTTGGCAACCTCTTCGGCGACCGCCGCACCCGCCCGGCCCATGAGGTCAGCCAGCACCGCGCCCGACGCCACCGCTGCGGTCTCGGCCGCTCGTACCTGTTCCTCGGTAAGCAGATGACGCATCTTCAGTCCCCCCTGGCGGTACCTTCCCGCCAGTCGCTATGCGCCCGGAGGTTCCAGATCGTCGAGCATCGCCTTGGCGTCCCGGAACGCCGCCGCCCGACGCCTCTCGGGATCCTGCGGCGCACCATCGTCGCTCGGTGTCGTGATCGCGACCGCGGAAGCGACCGCAGTCGTGTGCGTGTAGGACAACGACAGGTGCAACTCTACGACACCGAGCTGCTCGGCGACCTCTTTCGCCCTCCCCGCCAGCCGGGGGGTCGGACGGCCCCCCGCGTCACGCACCACCTCCACGTCGGTGAACCTCATCCCCGCGAACCCGGTCCCCAGCGCTTTGAGTACCGCTTCTTTCGCGGCGAAGCGCAACGCGTAGTGGATCTCGGGACGGTTGCGCTTGTCGCAATAGGCCCGCTCGTCGGCGGAGAACAGACGCTCACGCATGCGAGGATGACGCTCGAGCGCCGTCTTCATGCGGTCGATCTCGACGATGTCGACGCCCAGCCCGGTGATCACTTACTCCACCGTCACAGACTTGGCGAGGTTGCGCGGCTGGTCGACGTCGCAACCGCGGACCTTGGCGATGTGGTACGCGAGCAGTTGGAGCGGCACGGACGCCGGGATCGCGGACAACGCTTCGGTCATGCGGGGAACGTAGAGCACACACTCCGCGTGACGCCGGATGTCATCGTCACCCGCGGTGGCGATCACGATCACGTTCGCGCCCCTCGCGCGCACCTCCTGGATGTTGCTGACGACCTTCTCGTAGGTCGGTCCCTGGGTCGCCACGACGACGATCGGCATCCCCTCGGTGATCAGGGCGATCGGCCCGTGCTTCATCTCGCCGGCCGCGTACGCCTCCGCGTGGATGTAGCTGATCTCCTTGAGCTTCAGGGCGCCTTCCATGGCCACCGGAACGCCCATGCCCCTGCCAAGGAAGAGCGAAGACGTCGCGTGCACGAACAGGGCGGCGCACGCGTCGAGACTGTCGGCGCTCTCGAGTTCGGCCTCGACAACGTCCGGGATGGTCAGCAGCTCGTCCCACAGGGCGCGAACGCGCGTCTCGGAGAGCGTCCCCTTCGCCTGGGCCAGCTTCAACGCCAACACGGTGAGCGCCGCGATCTGAGCGGTGAACGTCTTCGTCGCCGCTACGCCGATCTCGGGGCCGGCGTGTGTGTAGATGACGCCGTCGCTCTCGCGCGTCACGCGCGAACCGACGACGTTGGTGACGGCTATGACCTTGGCGCCACGGTCGCGCGCCTCCCTCACCCCCGCGAGAGTGTCCGCGGTCTCGCCCGACTGGGTGACGGCGATGACGAGCGTGTCATCGCCCACGATCGGGTCGCGGTAGCGGAACTCGCTCGACACGTCGACCTCGACGGGCACGCGCGCCCAGCGCTCGATAAGACTCTTGGCGATGAGACCGGCGTGGTAGGAGGTGCCGCAGCCGATGATGAGGACGCGCTGGATCGACGCGACCTGCTCGGAAGTCATGTCGAGCTCGGAGAGCTGGATCTCACCGGTGTCCGACATCCTCCCGCGCAGGGTCTCGCGGAGAGCGCGCGGCTGCTCGTGTATCTCCTTGAGCATGAAGTCGTCGTAGCCGCCCTTCTCCGCGGCGTCCAGGTCCCACTCCACCTCGATCATCTCGGGCTCCGCGACGAGGGTCCCGTCGCTGCTGACGACGACCACCCGCTCGGGAGTCACCGTTGCGACGTCGCCGTCGTGCAACACGAGCACCCGCCGCGTGTACTCCAGCACGGCGGGAATGTCACTGGCCACGATGTTCTCGCCGTCGCCGAGGCCGATGATGAGCGGCGAGTCCTTGCGCGCGGCGACGATCGTCGACGGGTGCGCGACGTGCACGATCGCGAGCGCGTAGCTTCCCTCGAGTCGCTGCAGTGTCTTGCGGACCGCCGCTGCGAGGTCGCCCTCGTAGTAGCTCTCCACGAGATGGGCGATCGTCTCGGTGTCCGTCTCGCTGCGCAGGATGTGGCCCGCTGCTGCGAGCTCCTCGCGCAGCTCGGAGTAGTTCTCGATGATGCCGTTGTGCACAACGGCGATGGTGCCGTTGCAGTCGTAGTGCGGATGGGCGTTCTCCTCGGTCGGTCGGCCGTGCGTGGCCCACCGTGTATGTCCGATGCCGATGCGGCTCTGGATCGGGTGCGCTGCCAGCGCCTCCCGCAGGTTCGCGAGCCGGCCTACGCGGCGCACGATGGTGAGCTTCCCGTCCTCCGGTATCGCCACTCCCGCTGAGTCGTAGCCGCGGTACTCGAGCCGCGCCAGCCCGCCGAGCAGCACGTCGGTCGCCCGACGCGGTCCCACGTATCCGACGATGCCACACATGTCCATGACCTCCCGGCCTGTGATGTCCACAAGGATATGCCGACGCACGGTCGCGAGCGCGGGATCGCCGCGTCTCCGCCGCAGTGTGCGTGTGTTCGTGCGCGTGTGCGCGCAAGAGTCCCGGTTCCGCGACCGTTTTGTCTCTGCGGTCACCCGCGGGATTTGTCGGTGCGGTGACGACATCGGGAGGTGCCGGAGGGCCATCCGCCGAATCTTTCGATGAGCCCCCGCCTCGTCGACTGCGGACACGAATCCCGCAGTCCCGGCGCTTCTTGGTGCTTCCGACCCAGAGTCGTCCGGCCCGCCTCCTCTCCGCCGCCTCGGGTGACCGTGACGTCCGGTCGCCAAGCCAATGCTAACACCGGCACCGCCCGCTCACGGTCACGGTTCGGTGACGACCGGGCAGGCGTCAGGCGAGCGACAGGGCGAGTTCCGTGAGCCGGTCGGCGACGGACTTCGCGACCTGCGCGTCGGTCGCCTCCACCATCACTCTCAGCAACGGCTCCGTTCCGCTCGCACGCACCAGGATGCGTCCCTGGTCTCCCAGCGAAGCCTCCTCTGCTTGGACCGCGGCAGCAAGCGAGGGCTCGGACGCGACTCGAACGGCGTCGGAGACGCGGACGTTGACGAGCACCTGGGGAAAGGGGTGCACGACGGCGCCCAGCTCGGACAGCTTCTTGCCGGAAGCCACGACCGCGTGAGCGAGCTGCAGGGCCGTGATGAGCCCGTCACCGGTGGTCGTGTGGTCGAGGAAGATCACGTGACCCGACTGCTCTCCGCCGAGCACCGCTCCGCGTCTCCTCATCAGGTCGAGGACGTACCGGTCCCCGACCGGTGCCCGGAGCACCTCGATTCCCAGCCCGCGCATCGCGACGTCGAACCCCATGTTCGTCATCACGGTGCCAACGATCGCATCGCCAGCGAGCGCGCCCTCGGCGTGGAGCTGAGCGGCGCAGATCGCCATGATCGCATCGCCGTCGATGGTGCCACCGCCCTCGTCGACTGCGAGCGTGCGGTCCGCGTCCCCGTCGTGCGCGATGCCGAGTGCGGCCCCCGAAGACATCACGAGCGAGGTCAGCGGCGCGAGGTGGGTGGAGCCGGAGTCGTCGTTGATGTCGGTGCCGTTCCAGTCGCAGTTGACCGCGACCACCTCGGCGCCGAGCGCCCGGAACGCGGCCTCGCTCGTGCGTGACGCGGCTCCGTGTGCGCAGTCGAGCGCGACCTTCAGACCGTCGAGGCGGCCGCTGACCGTGGACACCGCATGTGCGACGTACCGCCCGATCGCGTCTTCGACCAAGAGTACGCGCCCGACGCCCTCGCCGGTCGGCCGCTCGCGCGGTCCTGACGACGATGCGAACGCCTCCAGCCGGTCTTCGAGTGCATCGGACAGCTTGAAGCCGGCACGGTCGAAGAACTTGATGCCGTTGTACGCGGCGGGATTGTGCGAGGCGGAGATGACGACGCCGGCGTCGGCCCCGATGTCGCGCACGAGGAAGGCGACCGCCGGCGTCGGCACTATACCGGCGAGCAGGACGTCGCAACCGGCCGCGCAGACGCCAGCGGCGACCGCTGCCTCGAGCATGTCGCCGCTGATGCGGGTGTCCTTGCCGATGACCACCTGGCCACGGCCTTCGCCGCGCAGCAGCGTGCCCGCGGCCTCACCGAGGCGGAAGGCGAGTTCGGGGGTCAGATCGGCGTTCGCGATGCCACGCACGCCGTCGGTGCCGAAGAGTCGGGGCATCGTTTCGCAGGCCCTCTCGTAGGTCGTCAGGCCGGGCGGCTACTCCCCTGCATCCGGCTCTCCCGATGATACCCCACGCGCGGAGGCCCGCCGCTTCCCAGTGGAAGGGCGGGCCTCCGATCAGCGTTGTGACTCGCGTCTAGCGCTTGCTGAACTGCGGCTTCTTGCGGGCCTTCTTCAGGCCGTACTTCTTGCGCTCGACCATACGCGGGTCGCGGCGCAGAAGGCCTTCCTTCTTCAGGACGGCGCGGTAGTCGTCGCCGGCGAGAAGCAGCGCGCGAGAGATGCCGTGGCGGAGCGCACCGGCCTGGCCGGAGAGCCCGCCGCCTTCGAGCTTCGCGATGACGTCGAACTTGCCGACGGTCTCGGTCACCTTGAACGGCGTCTCTACGAGCGTCATCAGCACAGCGCGGCCGAAGTACGCGGCGGCGTCGCGCCCGTTGACGGTGATGGTCCCGGTGCCGGGCATGAGGCGGACGCGCGCGACCGAGGTCTTGCGGCGACCGGTCCCCTGGTAGACAGCCTTTTCGACCATGCTTGACTAACCCTCCAGAGTGATCTGACGCGGCTTCTGGGCCTGGTTCTTGTGCTCCGGACCGGCGTATACGTGGAGCTTCATGCCCATCGCGCGCCCGAGCGTGTTGTGCGGGAGCATCCCTTTGACCGCGTGTTCGATCACGCGCTCGGGGAATTTCGCCAACTGGTCCTCGAGCGAGACCTCTTTGAGGCCGCCCGGGTGCCCGGTGTGGCGGAAATACTTCTTGTCGGTGAGCTTCTTGCCGGTGACCTTGACCTTCGACGCGTTGACGATGATGACGAAGTCACCGGTGTCAATGTGAGGAGTGTAGGCAGGCTTGCGCTTGCCCTTCAGGATCGTGGCAACTTCGCTCGCGAGCCGGCCGAGCGTCATGTCCGTGGCGTCGACGAGCAGCCACTCGCGCTCGATCTCTCCCGGCTTTGCGTGGTACGTCTTCACTCGTTCTCCCTCAGGTGCATGAGATACATATGTCCGTATGTTCCAAGAGGTTACGGGGCTCCGTGGAACGAACCGTCATAGTCTGCCACGCATACCCCTGCCTCGTCAACGAAACAAACGCTACCGGGCGTGTCCATCGACCGCCTGCGAGCGTGACCGAGCGCTACGGCGCGAGCCAGTACTGCTCGGGATACGACACGCTCCAGAAGGTCAGGCCGTGCGGTGGAGCCGTCTGGCCCGCGGCGCCGCGTTCGCGGGCCGCCAGCGCCTCTGCGATCCAGGACGGATCCCGCCGCCCCCTTCCCACCTCGACGAGCGATCCCACCATGGTGCGCACCATGGAGTGCAGGAAGCTGCGCCCCGCCACGCGGATCTCAACGCACTGTTCGCCGAGCTCGCACGTCTCGCCGATCTCCAACGCCCCGATCTCTCGCAGAGTGCGCTTGCCCTCCGCGCTGCCGGTGACGCAGAAGGAGCGGAAGTCATGCTCTCCCAGCAGATGCGCCGCGCCCTCCCGCATCGCCTCGAGGTCCAGCGAACGCTTCGACCACCACGCCCGCCCGCTGAGGGCGACCGGCGGCACCGGGCCCGGGACGAGCAGATAGCGGTACTCCCGCGCCACGGCGTCGTAGCGCGCGGAGAACCCGGGGACCGCCGATCGCACCTGGCTCACGGCGATGTCAGGACCGGCGAGCGCGTTGATGGAGGTGCGCAGCGCGAGAGGCGCCGCGTCACCGGGATCGCTGACGAAACTCACGACCTGGCCGCGCGCGTGCACGCCGGCGTCCGTGCGGCCCGCCCCCACGACGGTGACCTCCCGGCGCAGGGAGACCCGCAGCGCGTCCTCCAACCGTCCCTGCACGGTCGGGCGACCGGGCTGGCGGGCGAACCCTGCGAAGGGCGCTCCATCGTAGGCGACCGTGAGCGCGGTCACAGGTGACCCGGTCACAGGAACCACCCCGAGGACAGCAGGACTGCGCTCACACCGACCATGACCAGCCAGTCGATCCCCCGCATGTGTTCCTCGTTCATCCGAGTCCTGCCCTCGGTGCCGCGATAGCAGCGCGCCTCCATGGCGGTCGCGAGCGCGTCGGCGCGGCGGAAGAGCTGGAAGAACAGCGGTACGAGCACGGGCGCGTACGCTCGTGCGCGTCTGATCGGCCCCCCTTTGTCGAAGACCGCTCCGCGCGCCTGCTGGGCCATCACGATCCGCTCCGCCTCCTCCGCGGTCGTGGGAATGAACCGCAGCGCGATCGTCAGTGTCATCGCCAGATCGCCCACGGGGACGCGGAGCCACTGGAGCGGCCGCATGACGCGCTCCAACCCGCCCGAGAGCCGCACGGGGCTCGTGGTCAGAGTGAGCAGCGTGGTCCCCACCACCAGCACGAGGATGCGCACCGCGAAGAACAGGCCCGTCATCAGCCCCTTCTCGGTCACCCCGAGCGGCCCCACCCGGAACAGCGCGGTCACCGGCTCCCACGCGATCGAGTTCGCCACGAGAGTGAACACGACGATGAAGGAGACGGCGACAAGGCCTCGCGCCACGGCCCGCGCCGGGACCCTCGAGACCGCGATCGCGGCCAGTACCGCGAGCGCTATCGCGACCAGGCCACCGAGTCCCTTTGCCATGAACAGCCCGACGGTCAGCGCCGCAACGAGCCCGATCTTGGCCGCGGCGTCGAGCCGATGCAACGGCGAGTCCGCCGGGACGTACTGGCCCAGGCCGCTCATGCTCCTCATCGCGGTCCCCGGCTCTCCGCGTACAGCCCGGCGATCGCGGAAGCGGCCGCTCCGACGTCGAGCGAGGGCGCGGAGCCCTCGCGCCCAGCCCTCGCCTGCGCGAGCAGGAGGGTACGGGCGACCTCGGGCGGTTCGGCCGCGCCGCGGGCGATGAGCCCGCGCAGGGACGCCATGAGCTCCGCGACCCCGCCATAGAAGGCAGCACACCCCTCCTGCAGCACGAGCACGTGGTCCGCTCGCTGCAGGAGGATGTCCGGATCGTGCGTGACGACGACCACCCCGGCCCGGGCCCTCACGGACTCGATGACCGAGCGCACCGCGTCACGACCGGCCGCGTCGAGGCCCGCGGTCGGCTCGTCGAGCAGCAGGTAACGCGGACGCATGGCGAGCGTCCCGGCGAGCGCTGCGCGCCGCGCCTCCCCACCGGAGAGCGTCCACGGTTCGCGCGGGCCGAACACGTCCGCGTCGAGTCCGACCTGCGCGAGCGCATCTCGCACGTCCGATCGCGCCTCATCGACCGATCGCCCGAGGTTCCGCGGACCGAACGCGCAGTCGTCCTCGACGGTCAGCGCGAAGAACTGCGACTCCGGGCGCTGGAAGAGCATCCCTACTGTGCCCCGGACCGTCCCGGCGCCGGCCACCGCCACCCCGTCGGCCTCCACAGTCCCAGCGGAGGGCGCGAGAAGGCCGGCGGCGGCGCGCAGCAGCGTCGTCTTGCCCGATCCCGTGGGTCCGAGCACCAGCACCAGCTCGCCGGGTTCGACGGACAGCGACACGGAGTCGAGCGCGCGGACGGCCATCACAGTCCCAGCCGCGTAGCCGCACGTGACATCGGTGAACGTCAGCGCCACAGCGAGTCCACCACACTCTCGGCTTCAAGAGCGGTCACCGGCACCGGCAGGCCGAGCGCGCGCAGCGCGTCGCCGAGCTCGCCCATGCTCCCGGTGTCGAGCCCGCACGTCGCCAGCAACTCCGCATCGGACAGGAGGTCCTGCGGCCGGCCGTCGAAGACGATCCGGCCCGCAGAGAGCGCGAGAGCGCGGTCGGCGGCGGCCACGTCGGCGGCGTCGTGCGAAACGAGCAGGACGCCGTGTCCACGCTCGTGCGCCAGCCTTGCGATCACGCTCATCGCGCTCCGCCGGCCGGCGGGGTCCAGCATCGCCGTCGGTTCATCGAACACGAGGTACCAGGGCTCCATCGCGAGCGCGCCCGCGATCGCCAAACGCTGCTTCTGGCCTTCCGACAGCAGGTGCGGTTCGCGCCGCTCCAGACCGGTCAGACCGGCCGTGCCCAGAGCGGCGGCCACCCGGGCCACGATCTCCGGAGACGGAAGTCCGAGGTTCTCCGGCCCGAACGCGCAGTCCTCGTCGACCGTCGTCCCGACGATCTGGTCGTCGGGGTCCTGGAAGACCATCCCGACCTTGACCCGCACATCCCATACGGACGACTCGGCGGAAGTGTCGAGCCCATCCACCAGCACGCCGCCGCTGGACGGCGTCAGCAGTCCGTCGCACAGGCGCGCGAGCGTCGACTTGCCGGAGCCGTTCGCTCCCACCACCACGAGGACCTGACCGGGTTCGAGCGTCAGCGATACCTCGTCGAGTGCGAGCGCGGCTCCCGGGGCGTATGCGAAGGACACGTCGATGAAGGAGAGCACGCGGTCTGACGCCGTCCTTTCGATGCGACGGGAGGGTCGCGCAGTCGCGACCCTCCCGTGATGGTACCGAATCCCGCCCTGCGGCGGGGTGTGGCGCGCGAGCTAGTCCACGAACTCCAGGATGACCATGGAGGCGTTGTCGCCCTTGCGCGGACCGAGCTTCAGGATACGGGTGTAGCCGCCCGGACGCTCGGCGAAGCGCGGCGCGATGTCGTGGATGACGCGGTACGACATCTCGAGGTCCTGCTTACCGGTCGACGGGTTGATCAGCTTCTTCTCCCCGCCCAGTGCGGCGATGATCAGGCGGCGCGAGTGCACGTCACCCTTCTTGCCCCACGTTATGATCCGGTCCACGAGCCCGCGGACCTCCTTGGCGCGCATCTCGGTCGTCTTGATGCGCTCGTGCGTGAGCAGCGCCAGGGCGAGACTACGCAGGATCGCATTGCCATGGGCGGCATCGCTGCCGATCTGGCGGCCCTTCTTAAGGTGTCGCATGGTAAGCCGTGTCTCCCTCTAGCCCTTGAGCCCCAGGCCCATCTGCTGAAGCTTGTCTTTGACTTCTTCGATGGACTTGGCGCCGAAGTTACGGATGTTGAGCAGGTCCGCCTCGGTGCACTCCGTCAGCTGGCCGATGGTGTTGACACCCTGGCGCTTCAGGCAGTTGAACGAACGTACGGTGAGGTCGAGGTCCTCGATCGGCGTGTCGAGAACGGTCTCGCCCTCCTCGGGCAGATCGGCGAACGTATCGCCGGTCAGATCGCCCGGCGCCTGCGCCTCGAACAGCGACATGTGGTCGTCGATGATCTTGGCTGCGCGGGCGACCGCGTCGGCCGGGTCCATCGCGCCATTCGTCTCAAGCTCGACGATCAGCTTGTCGTAGTCGGTGCGCTGGCCCACTCGCGTGTTCTCCACCAGGTAGGTGCAGCGCGCGACCGGGCTGAAGAGCGAGTCGACGGTGATGACGCCGAGCGGGTCGTCGAGACGCTTGTTGCGGTCGGCGGACACGTAGCCGCGGCCGGTCTCGATCCGGATCGACATCTCGAGCTTGGCGCCCTTGTCGAGCGTCGCGATGACCGCGTCGGGGTTGACGAGCTCGAACTCGGACGGGATCTTCAGATCGGCCCCCGTGACGGTGGCCGGGCCGCTGACCGACAGGGTGGCGACAGCGTCGTCACCAGCGCCAGCGTCGCGGAACACCAGTAGCTTGACGTTGAGCACGATGTCCGTGACGTCCTCGCGAACACCGCTGATGGCGGTGAACTCGTGCTGCACGCCCTCGATACGGATCGAGGTGGCCGCAGCGCCCTGGAGCGAAGACAGCAGCACGCGACGCATGCAGTTGCCCAGGGTGTAGCCGAACCCACGCTCGAGCGGCTCCACGACATAGCGCGCGGTGCGCTCGTCGATGGGCACGACCGAAACAGAGGGCCTCATGAACTCTGACATCTACCTAGCCTCCTAGGAGCGGGTACCTGAAGTGCTGGCGGCTACTTGCTGTACAGCTCGACGATGAGCTGCTCGCGCACCGGCATGTCGATCTGATCGCGCGTCGGGAGTGCAAGGACCTTGCCCTGCAGCTTCTCCGCGTCGACCTGCAGCCACGCCGGCACTTCCACACGAGCTGACGAGATCAGGGCCGCCTTGATGACCGTGAGGTCGCGGGCCTTCTCTGCGACTTCGATCGTGTCGCCGGGGCGGACACGGTAGGACGGGATGTTGACCCGCTTGCCGTTGACCGCGATGTGGTTGTGGCGGACCGTCTGCCGCGCCTCGTCGCGCGATGCGGCGAAGCCGAGACGGTAGACCACGTTGTCGAGGCGGGCCTCCAAAAGCTTCAGGAGGTTCTCGCCCGACTTGCCCTGCTGGCGGCTTGCGAGCTCGTAGTACGTGCGGAACTGCTTCTCCAACACGCCGTAGGAGCGCTTGGCCTTCTGCTTCTCACGGAGCTGCACTCTGTACTCGCTGTCGCGCGGGCGCTTCTTGCCGGCCTGACCGGGCGGGAACGGGCGGCGCTCGACGCCGCACTTATCGCTGTAGCAGCGATCGCCCTTCAGGAACAGCTTCACACCTTCACGACGGCAGAGGCGACAGTCCGCGCCTGTATAACGTGCCATCTTTGGATTTCCTCCTCGGTAAGACTACACGCGCCGGCGCTTGCGCGGCCGGCAGCCGTTGTGCGGGACAGGCGTGCAGTCCTGGATGCTTGCGATCTCAAGGCCTGTGGCCTGCAGCGAGCGGATAGCGGTCTCGCGCCCAGAACCGGGGCCCTTCACGAACACCGAGATCTTGCGCATACCGTGCTCCATGGCGTCCTTGGCGCACTGCTCGGCCGCGAGCTGAGCGGCGAACGGCGTCGACTTGCGGGACCCCTTGAAGCCGACCTGGCCCGCGCTGCGCCATGAGATGACGTTGCCGGCAGGATCGGTGATGCTGATGATCGTGTTGTTGAACGTGGACTTGATGTGCGCCTGACCCACAGCGATGTTCTTGCGCTCGCTGCGCTTGATGCGGGTCTTGACGACCTTCTTCTTCGGAGCGGCAGCCATCGCTACTTACCTACCTTCTTCTTTGCGCCGATCTGGCGACGCGGACCCTTGCGGGTACGCGCGTTCGTGTGGGTACGCTGACCGCGAACGGGCAGCCCCTTGCGATGGCGCAGACCGCGATAGCAGCCGATCTCCATGAGACGCTTGATGTTCTGGCTGACCTCACGACGCAGGTCGCCCTCGACCTTCAACTGACGGTCGATGAACTCACGAAGGCGGACGACCTCCTCCTCGGTGAGGTTACGCACGCGCGTGTCCGGGCTGATGCCGGTCTCGCGCAGGATCTTCTGGCTGGTCGTGAGACCGATCCCGAAGATGTAGGTGAGCCCGATCTCAACGCGCTTCTCGCGCGGGAGGTCGACGCCGGATATACGAGCCAAGGTGGTTCTCCTTTAAGGGTCGGACTAGCCCTGCCGCTGCTTGTGACGCGGGTTCTCGCAGATGACGAGAACACGCCCGTGACGGCGGATGACCTTGCACTTCTCGCAGATCCTCTTCACAGAGGGTCGTACTTTCATCTGCCTGGTTCCCTTCACATCAGTTCGATCGCTCTATGTGTGCGCCCAGCCGCAGGCGTGTCATTGTCGTGCTCTCGCAGCGACGCGCGGTCGCCTCAAACAAACGCCACCGGGAGTAGCCTTACCCTTGTTCCCCGGGGCGGTCGGTGCATGCCTTACTTGTAGCGATAGGTGATGCGGCCCCTCGTGAGATCGTACGGAGACAGCTCGACGACCACCTTGTCACCCGGAAGGATCCGGATGTAGTGCATGCGCATCTTGCCCGAGATATGCGCCAGCACCTTGTGGCCGTTCTCGAGCTCAACGCGGAACATCGCGTTGGGCAGAGGTTCGACCACGGTACCTTCGAGCTCGATGGCGTCGTCGCGCTTTGCCAAACAGGTCTCCTTCTACGGGCGGGTCGTGAAGCCGCAAACGGGGAGTATACCAACAGCGGGCACGAGCGTCCAGCAGTCGTTCATTCGATCGTAAGCACGTACGGCCCTGCCTCCGTGATCGCCACGGTGTGCTCGAAGTGCGCGGAGAGCTTCCCGTCCGCGGTCACGACGGTCCATCCATCGTCGAGCTGGCGGACACCCGCGCCGCCGGCGTTGATCATCGGCTCTATCGCCAGGACCATCCCCGGCAGCAACTGCGGCCCCTTGCCGGCGGTCCCGTAGTTGGGGACCTGAGGCTCCTCGTGCATCGCCCGACCGATCCCGTGACCCACGTACTCGCGCACGACGGAGAACCCCGCCGCTTCCGCGACAGCCTGCACCGCGGCGCCGATGTCGTACAGCCGCTTGCCGGGCATGCACTGCGCTATCCCGGCCTCGAGACTGCGGCGGGTGGCGTCCATCAGCGCGATCGCCTCCGCCGACACATGCCCCACAGCGAACGTCCGGGCCGAGTCGCCGAAGTATCCGTCGACGATCGCACCCGTGTCGATCGAGATGATGTCGCCTTCGACCAGACGCGTCCGGCCGGGAATGCCATGTACGACCTCGCCGTTTCGCGAGGCGCAGATCGTCGCCGGGAAGCCGTGATAGCCCTTGAAAGCCGGCTTCGCGCCCGCCGCCTCTATGGCAGCGACGGCCACCTGGTCGAGCTCCGCGGTCGTCACACCGGGCGCGACCGCCGCACCCACCGCGCTCAGGGCGCGGGCGGTCACCCGTCCCGCCTCGCGCATGATGGCCAACTCGGCCGTTGAGCGACGGACTATCACTGGGCGCTCCCTCTACTCGCCGCGAACGATCGCGGCGACGTCCGCGAACACCGCATCGACGACACGGTCCCCGTCGACGGGCCTGAGCAGCCCCTTGTCCCGGTAGTACTCGACAAGAGGGCTCGTGTTGCGGTCGTAGACGTCGAGCCGGTTCGTCACCGTCTCGACGGTGTCGTCCGCACGCTGGTAGACCTCCCCGCCGCACACGTCGCAGACCGCCGGATCGGCGGGCATGTCGCCCATCACGTTGTAGATACGGCCGCAGGCTCGGCACTGACGGCGCGCGGTCAGCCGATCGACGAGCGCGTCGCGCGGGACATCCACGAGGATGACCGCGTCCAAGCCGGTGCCCATGGAACCCAGAGCGGCGCCCAGAGCGTCGGCCTGCGGGACGGTGCGGGGGAACCCGTCCAAGATGAAGCCCCTCGCAGCGTCCGGCTGCGAAAGACGCTCCTTCACGATACCTATCGTGACCTCGTCGGGCACGAGCTCGCCGGCGTCCATGTAGCGCTTGGCTTCGAGGCCGAGGGGTGTCCCATCGGCGACCGCTTTGCGGAATATGTCCCCGGTCGAGATGTGGGGCAGCCCGAAGGACTCAACCATCTTGGCGGCCTGGGTGCCTTTGCCCGCACCGGGCGCTCCCAATAGGACCACGTTCATGCCCCTCACCCTCTCCCCTAGCATCTCGACAGGCTGGGCGGGACCCGGGTCGACCCGGGTCCCGCCCCGCTCGCGTCCGCCTTCACACGCTTGCGCGTGGGAGTGCCCTTACTTGAAGAACCCGTCGTAGTGCCGCATCTTCAGCTGGCTCTCCAGCTGGGTCATCGTCTCGAGTGCGACGCCGACCATGATGAGTATCGATGTGCCGCCGAACATCTGCAGCAGAGGCATGCTGTTGCCGGACATCTGGAACAGGATCGTCGGCACGATCGCGATGATCGCCAAGAACACCGCGCCCGGGAACGTGATGCGGTTCAGCACGTGCTCGATGTAGGTCGACGTGGCCTTGCCCGGCCGGACACCCGGAATGAAGCCGCCCTGCTTGCGCAGGTTGTCGGCCAGATCGATCGGGTTGAAGATCAGGGCCGTGTAGAAGTACGAGAAGAACAGGATCAGCAACGACTGAGCGATCCAGTTCACCGGACCCTTGGCCAGCGTGTTCCCAAAGGTGGTGAGCCAGGGGATGTTCGAGAACCCTGCCAGCACGATCGGGAAGTTGAGCACCGAGCTTGCGAAGATGATCGGGATGACGTTCGCGGCGTTCATCTTCAGCGGTATGTAGGTCCCGACGCCACCGAACACCTTGCGGCCGACCACGCGCTTCGCGTACTGGACGGGGATGCGCCGCTGCGCGCGCTCCATCGCCACGATGGCGACGATGATCGCGAACGAGGCGACGATGACCAGAACGCCCCAGTACCAGTCCTGGATGTTGAACGCCGAGATCAGCGTCTCCGGGAAGCGGGCGACGATGTTCGCGAAGATGAGCAGTGACATGCCGTTGCCGATGCCGCGCTGGGTGATCAGTTCGCCCATCCACATGATGAAGGCGGTGCCCGCCATCAGCGACAGGAGTATCAACAGACGCGTCAGCCAGTCGAACGCACCGTACTGGCCGAGTAGGCCCGCCTGCTTCAGCAGGCCCTCGAACGTTGCGATGAGCCCGATCGACTCGACGAAGCCCAACCCCAATGTCAGGTAGCGGGTGATCTGGGTGAGCTTCCGCTGCCCCGTCTCACCCTCTTTGGACCACGCCTCGAACTTCGGGATTACCGCCTGCAGCAGCTGCATGATGATCGACGCGGTGATGTAGGGCATGATGCCGAGCGCGAAGATCGCGAACTGCTGGAGCGCGCCGCCTGAGAACAGGTTCAGCAGGTTCAGCCCCGCCTGCTGCGACGTAGCAGCAGTCAGCGCCTGGATCATGTTCTGAGAGACGCCCGGCACCGGCACGGTCGCGCCGAGACGATAGAGCCCTATGATCGCCAGCGTGAACAGGATCTTCTTACGAAGGTCCGGCACTCGGAACGCATTCGCGAGGGCCTCCAGCATGGCTACTCGACCGCCCCGCCGGCAGCTTCGATCTTGACGCGCGCGGTGGCGGAGACCTTGTCCACCTTCACCGTGAGCTTCTTCGTGATCTCTCCGTCGCCAAGGACCTTGATCACCGCGGTGGCGGACTTGACGACGCCCTTCGCCTTGAGCGACTCGCCGTCGACGACGTCACCGTCGGCGAACAGGCCATCCAGCCGGCTCACGTTGACGACGTCGTACTCCTGACGCCAGCGGTTCTTGAAGCCCGGGAGCTTCGGGAGGCGCATGGCGAGCGGGTTCTGGCCACCTTCGAAGCCGGGGCCCTTGCCGCCGCCTGCGCGGGAGTTCTGGCCCTTGTCGCCGCGACCGGCTGTGGAACCGTGGCCGCTGCCGTTGCCGCGACCGACGCGCTTGCGCTCCTTGCGGGAACCCGGCGCGGGTGCGAGGTCGTGTATCTGCATGTGATCCTGTCTCCTTGATCATCGCCACCGGGCGCCGCATACGTGGCATCCCGATCGCCGGCCGCTCGCCGCCGGCGGACTGTCTCCCAGCTACTACTTGACCTCTTCGACCTTCACCAGGTGCTTTACCTTGAAGATCATCCCGCGGATCGCAGGCGTGTTCTCCTGCTCGACCGTTTCGTTCATACGGTGGATGCCGAGGGCACGCACGGTCGCGCGCTGATCGCGCGCAAGGCCGATGCCGCTGCCGACCTGAGTGATCCGGAGCGTCTTGGCTGCTTCCTTCGCCATGGCGCTACTCCTCCCAGCCGAAGACCTGGCCGACCGTCTTACCGCGACGGCGGGCGATCTGAGCGGCGCTGGTCAGGGATTCGAGACCCTGCGCGGCCGCTTTGACCATGTTCAGTGCGTTGTCGGAACCGAGCGACTTCGAGAGGACGTCGGTCACGCCGCCGAGCTCGAGCAGAGCGCGCACCGGGCCGCCGGCGATGATGCCGGTACCGGGAGCGGCCGGCTTGAGCATGACGCGTCCGGCGCCGAACTTGCCCATGACCGCGTGCGGGATCGTCCCGTCGATGAGCGGGAACTTGAACATGTTCTTCTTCGCGTCCTCGACGCCCTTCTTGATGGCGACGGGGACTTCGGCGGACTTGCCCATGCCGACGCCCACGTTGCCGTTACCGTCGCCGACGACCACCAGCGCGGTCAGCGAGAAGCGCCGGCCACCCTTGACGACCTTCGACACGCGGTTGATGTAGACGACCTTTTCCTGCAGCTCCGAGACGGGAGCGATGTTGCGAGCCACTGTCCTCGTCCTCTCTAGAACGTTAGCCCGGCCTCGCGGGCACCGTCGGCCAGGGCCTTCACGCGGCCGTGATAGATACGGCCACCGCGGTCGAAGACGACCTCGGTGACGCCCTTGTCCAGGGCACGCTTGCCGACGACCTCGCCGACCGCCTTGGCGGCGGCGATGTTGCTGCCGAGCTTGATCGTGGCCTTGACCTCGGCGTCGAGCGTCGAGGCTGACGCGATCGTGACACCCGCGACATCGTCGATGATCTGGGCGTAGATATGTGCGTTGCTGCGCGTGACCCTCAGGCGCGGACGGGCTTCGGTACCACTCACCTTGCCACGTACCCGGCGCTGACGGCGGGCGAGCTTGAACGCCTTTGCTTTCAGCTTGTTCATTCCTACTGCTCCCTACTTCGCCGTCTTGCCGACCTTGCGGCGGACATGTTCGCCTTCGTACCGTACGCCCTTGCCCTTGTAGGGCTCCGGCGGACGCCATCCGCGGATCTCCGCGGCCACCTGGCCGACGCGCTGCTTGTCGATGCCGCGTACGGTGATCCTGGTGTTGGCTGGCACCTCGAACGTGATGCCCGGCTCCGCCTTGACCAGGACGGTATGGCTGAATCCGAGCGCGAGCTGGATGTCGGAGCCCTTGAGCTCCGCACGGTATCCGACGCCCACGATCTCGAGGTTCTTGTGGAAGCCGTCGGACACGCCGACGACCATGTTGCTGAGCAGCGTGCGGGTCAGCCCGTGCAACGAGCGGTTCGCACGCTCGTCGTTCGGACGGGACACGGTCAGCATGCCATCCTCAAGTGCGATCGCCATCGCCGGCTGGAAGGTCTGCGTGAGCGTACCCTTCGGACCAGCGACGGTGACCGTAGAACCATCGATCTTCACCTCGACCCCGGACGGGACCGGGATGGGCTGCTTGCCGATTCGAGACACGGCTTGTCGCTCCTTTCCTGTCCTGTCCGCTACCAGACGTAGGCGATGACTTCGCCGCCGACGCCAGCCTTCTTTGCTGTCTTCTCGCTCATGACGCCGGAAGACGTCGAGATGACCGCGATCCCGAGACCGCCCAGGACTCTGGGAAGCTCGTCCTTCTTCGCGTAGACACGCAGGCCCGGCTTGCTGATGCGCCGGATACCGGTGATGACGCGCTCGCGCTTGGGGCCGTACTTGAGCTGCAGCGTCAACGTGGCCTGCACCTCGCCCGGTGTGACTTCGTACGCGGAGACGTAGCCCTCCTCCTTGAGGATGCGGGCGATCTCCACCAGCTTCTTCGACGACGGCATCGTCACCGAGGTCTGGAACGCGTTGTTCGCGTTCCGGATCCTGGTCAACATATCCGCGATCGGGTCAGTCATGCTCATCTTTGGGATGCCTCCTATGGTCCTGCCGTACATCCTGCGGGCCGGGTGGTTCGCGCACGCCCGTGGCGAGCGCGCCTGTCCCTCCGCCGGGCCGCCTCGGTCTGCGGCCCTGATCCGTGCTACCAGCTCGCCTTGCGCACGCCCGGGACCTCACCTTTGTTCGCAAGCTCGCGCAGACATATGCGGCAGAGCCCGAACTGACGGTAGAACGCCCGCGGACGACCGCAGCGACTGCAGCGATGGACGCCACGCACGCTGAACTTCGGCGTACGGTTCGCCTTCGCGATCATCGACTTCTTGGCCACCAGCTACCTCCTGAAGATCTGCCGAGCGCTTCCGGGCGCCGGCGCGGTGTAGGACTACTCGCTCTATTTCTTGAAGGGGAAGCCGAACGCGTCGAGCAGCGCTCGGCATTCCTCATCGGTGTTTGCGGTGGTGACGAACGTGATGTCCATCCCGCGGGTGCGGTCGACCTTGTCGTAGTCGATCTCGGGGAAGATCAACTGCTCGTCCACACCCATGGAGTAGTTCCCACGGCCGTCGAACGAGTCGGGGTTGATGCCCCGGAAGTCGCGGATGCGCGGGAGCGCGGTCGCCAGCAGGCGGTCGAGAAACTCCCACATGCGGTCGCCGCGCAGCGTGACCTTCGCGCCGATCGGCATCCCCTTGCGGAGCTTGAAAGCCGCGATCGACTTCTTGGCGCGGGTGGTCATCGGCTGCTGGCCGGTGATCTGGCGAAGGTCGGCGATGGCGGCGTCCAGGAGCTTCGAGTCCTGGGTCGCTCCGCCGACGCCCATGTTCACTACGATCTTGTCGAACCTGGGAACCTGGTTCACGTTGCTGTAACCGAGCCCGGTCATCAGCTTCGCGATGACCTCGCTTCGGTACTTCTCTTTGAGTCTCGGTGCCACTTTTCGTCCTCCGGTCCTTCTTGTTCTCGCGGGCGCCAGATTTCTGACCCGGCGTCACTTGCGGCCGCGCGCCGCTTCGGGCGGCTGGTGCGCGGCGGCGGCTGCACTACTTGTCGATGTCCTTGCCGCACTTCTTGCACACACGGATACGGTCCCCGCCCTCGCGGCGGCGGCTGACCCGGGTCGGCTCCGAGCAGTTCGGACAGATGAGCATCACGTTGGACACGTGCATCGTGCCCTCGTTCTGCATGATCCCGCCCTGGGGGTTCTTCTGGCTGGGCCGCGTCGCGCGCTTGACCATGTTCGCGTGCTCGACTGTCACCCGCTGCTTCTCGGGGAAGGCGCGGAGGACCTTGCCCTCCTTGCCGTTGTCCTTGCCGGCGATGATGCGGACTTTGTCGCCACGCCGTACGTGCATTGAACTAGCCATGTCGGATGCGCCTCCCTTACAGCACTTCAGGCGCGAGCGACACGATCTTCATATAGCGCTTGTCGCGCAGCTCGCGCGCGACAGGGCCGAAGATGCGCGTGCCGCGCGGGTTGCCCTGGTTGTCGATGATGACCGCAGCGTTGTCGTCGAACTTGATGTAGGAGCCGTCAGCGCGACGGGTCTCCTTCTTGCACCTCACGACGACAGCCCTGACGACGTCACCCTTCTTCACGGTCCCGTTGGGGATCGCTTCCTTCACTGTGACGACCATGACGTCGCCCACGCGGGCATACCGGCGCTTGGAACCGCCGAGTACCTTGATGCACAGCACCTGCCGTGCACCCGAGTTGTCCGCGACTTTGAGTCGGGTCTCTGCCTGGATCATGTCTTTCCGTTCCTCCTGAGTGCATCGACGCTTCATCGGCGGCCTTTCGAGCCCGTCCGCTTGGAAGCGTCGTTACTTGGCCTTCTCCACGATCTCCACGAGACGCCACCGCTTCAGTTTCGAGAGCGGGCGCGTCTCCATGATCGAGACGATGTCGCCGACTCCGGCCTCGTTGTTCTCGTCGTGCGCGTGGTACTTCGAGCTGTGGGTCATCATCTTGCCGTACAGCGGGTGAGGCTTACGCTCCTCGACCTTGACGACGCAGGTCTTGTCGCCCGCGGCCGAGACCACGATGCCCTGCCGCACCTTGCGGCGGTTACGCTCTTCGGTCATCTGAACAGTCCCTTCCTTGGGCACTTACGACGCCGCGGCTTTGCGGGCGGCCTCGATCTCGCGGGAACGTGCCTCGGTGTGGAGGCGCGCGATGTCCCGCTTCACGTTCTTGATCTTGCCGGGGTTGTCCAACTGCCCGGTGGCGAGCTGGAACCTCAGGTTGAACAGCTCCACACGGGCCTCTTTGAGCTTGAGCTCGAGGTCCGAGGGTTCCATGTCCTTGATCTCTGTTGCCTTCATCTATGACTCACCGCCGCTATCCGAACGCGTGACGACCTTGCACTTGATGGGGAGCTTCTGTGCGGCGAGACGCATCGCCTCGCGCGCGACCTCTTCCGAGACGCCCGCGATCTCGAACATGATGCGCCCCGGCTTGACGACGGCGACCCACTTCTCGGGGTTGCCCTTGCCGGAACCCATGCGGGTCTCGGCCGGCTTCTGCGTGACCGGCTTGTCCGGGAAGATGTTGATCCAGACCTTGCCGCCACGCTTCATGTAGCGGGTCATCGCGACACGAGCGGCCTCGATCTGGCGGTTGGTGATCCATGCGGACTCGAGTGCCTTCAGACCGAAATCGCCGAAGTTGAGCTCAATGCCACCCTTGGCCTGACCGTGCCAGTTGCTACCGCGCTGGACCTTGCGGTGCTTGACTCTCTTGGGAAGCAACATGTCTAGCGCTGACCTCCCTCGTTGCGACGGGGGCGACGATCGCGGTCGCCGGACGGGCGGGAGGGACGAGCGTCGGCCGCTTCGTATAGAGAAGCGATCGTCTGGCCGGGCAGCAGGTCGCCACGGTAGACCCAGACCTTCACGCCGCAGGCGCCGAACGTGGTGCGCGCCGACGCGGTGCCGTAGTCGATCTTCGCGCGCAGGGTGTGGAGCGGCACACGACCCTCGCGATACCACTCGCGACGGCCCATCTCGGCGCCACCGAGGCGGCCCGAGCACTGGATGCGGACGCCTAGGGCGCCGCCCTTCATCGCGGAGGTGACCGCCTTCTTCATCGCGCGGCGGAAGCCGACGCGTGCTTCGAGCTGCTCCGCGATCGACTGCGCGACGAGCACGGCGTCGAGTTCCGGGCGCTTGATCTCGTGGATGTTGACCGAGACATGACCGGTCGCGATCTTCTCGAGGTCCTTGCGCAGGGTGTCGACCTCCGTGCCCTTCTTGCCGATGACGATGCCGGGGCGCGCCGAGTACAGCGTGACCGTCACCTTGTCGCCGGCGCGCTCGATGTCGATGCGCGACAGCGCCGCGCGCTTCAGGCGCTTCGTCAGGTACGTGCGCAGCGCGTTGTCCTCGGCAAGTGTCTTGTCGTAGCCCTTGCCCATAAACCAGCGCGAACGCCACTCCTCGGTGATGCCGAGGCGGGGACCGACGGGATAGACTTTCTGACCCATGAGACTAAGCCCCCTCTCGCTGCTTGACGACGATCGTGATGTGCGCCGAACGCTTGCGGATCCGGAACGCGCGACCCATCGCGCGCGGCTGGATGCGCTTGAGTGTCGGACCCTCGTTCACGAAGGTCTCGGAGACATACAGCGTCTCCGGCTTGACCTTCAGGTTGTGCTCAGCGTTGGCGACCGCGCTGGCGAGCACCTTGCCCACTACCTCCGCCACACCCTTCTCTGTGAAACGAAGGATGGTCGCCGCCTCGTCCACGGACTTGCCGCGGACGAGATCGACGACGAGGCGCGCCTTGCGCGGGCTTACCCGCACGTACCTCGCTACTGCTCTTGCTTCCATGATCCACAAAACCTTTCGGCTCTTACGCTGCCGGCTCTCACACGCGGCCTGTCAGCGGCACCCTACGGACGGACTTGCCGGCTTAGCGCCGGCCCTTCTTCTTGTCGTCCGCGTGGCCCTTGAACGTGCGGGTCGGCGAGAACTCGCCCAACTTGTGGCCGACCATCGACTCGGTCACGTAGACCGGGACGTGCTTGCGGCCGTCGTGCACGGCGATGGTGTGTCCCACCATCTCCGGGAAGATCGTGGAAGCGCGGGACCAGGTCTTGATGACCTTCTTCTCCCCTGCCTCGTTCATCTTCCGGATCCTCGCCAGCAACCTCGGCTGGACGAAGGGCCCTTTCTTCAGGCTTCTGCTCATGTGCTCGTGCTCTCCTGTCCGAAAAAGACTTCTTCGTCCGCTACTTCTTGCGGCGGCGGATGATCAGGCTGCTGCTGGCCTTCTTCTTGTTACGCGTGCGGTGGCCCTTGGTGGGAACGCCCCACGGGGTGACCGGGTCGCGACCAGCGGACTTGTTCTTGCCCTCGCCACCGCCGTGCGGGTGGTCGACGGGGTTCATCGCGGTACCACGGACGGTCGGGCGGATGCCGGCCCAGCGGTTGCGGCCCGCCTTGCCGACCGAGATGCCCTCGTGCTCGGCGTTGCCGACGACACCGATGGTGGCGCGGCAGGTCAGCGAGACCATGCGCATCTCGGAGGACGGCATGCGCAGGATCGCGTAGGCGCCTTCCTTCGCGAGCAGCTGAGCGGAGCAACCGGCGCTGCGTGCGAGCGCCGCGCCGCGACCGGGCTGCATCTCGATGGCGTGGACCACGGTACCGGTCGGGATCTCGCTCAGTACCAGGCAGTTGCCCGGCTTGATGTCTGACCCGGTGCCGGATGTGACCACGTCGCCGACCGCGAGCTTCTGCGGCGCGATGATGTATCGCTTCTCACCGTCCGCGTAGAAGAGCAGCGCGATACGGGCGGAGCGGTTGGGGTCGTATTCGATGGACGATACCTTTGCGGGTATGCCGTCCTTGTTGCGCTTGAAGTCGATGATGCGGTAGGCGCGCTTGTGCCCGCCGCCCTGGTGCCGGGTGGTGATGCGGCCGTTGTTGTTACGACCACCCGTGCGGTGCAGCGGGGTGACGAGTGACTTCTCCGGGGTCGACTTCGTGATCTCCGCGAAGTCGGACACCGACTGGAATCGGCGACCCGGTGAGGTCGGTTTGTACTTCTTGAGTGCCATTACTTCTCCTTCGTTTCTCGTGTCCGATTGCCGGGCCCTGGGTGGCACTCCCGCCACGATTCACTCGTGACTCGCGGGCCTCGACGCCGGACTAACACGGTGCCGGGCGGCTCCATTCAGAGGTGAATGGACACCGACACCGTCGGCCGTCTGCTTGCAGCGGCTCGCCTACCTGCCGCCCTCGAAGAACTCGATCTTGTCGCCCTCTTTGAGGGTGACGACGGCCTTCTTCCACGCACGGGTGACACCCTGCGAGGTCCGCAGGCGCCGCGTCTTGCGCGGCACGTTCATGGTGTTGACCCTCGTGACCGTGACCTTGAAGACCTCGCGGACGGCGTCCGCGATCTCCGGCTTGCTGCAGTCCTTGTGGACCTCGAACGTGTACCGGTTGTGCTCGATCCCGGCGTAGCTCTTCTCCGAGATGATCGGACGGATGATGACGCTGCGGGCGTCCATGTTAGGCCAGCACCCCCTCGAGGTACTCGAGCGCCGGCTTCGTGAGGACGAGCGCTGCGTTGTCGACCAGGTCGTAGGTGTTGCTCTGCGCCGCGGTGATGACGCGGACGCGCTTGATGTTGCGGAACGACTTCACGGAGGTCTCGTCGCCATTGGGGACGACGACGGTGACGCGGCCCTTGCAACCCAGCGCGGTCAGCATGGCGTCGGCGGCCTTCGTCGACGGCTCGGTGAAGTCGAGCATGTCGATCACGAACAGGTCGCCTTCGGTCGCCTTCGCGGACAGCACGCTGCGCATCGCGAGCTTCACGACCTTGTTCGGGACGCGGAAGCCGTAGTTGCGCGGATGCGGGCCGAACACGGCGCCGCCGCCGGTCCACTGCGGAGCACGCGTGGTGCCGGCGCGAGCGCGGCCGGTCCCCTTCTGCTTGAACGGCTTCGCTCCGCCGCCGGAAACCTGGCCGCGGGTCTTGGTGTCGTGCGTGCCCTGACGCGCGCCGGCCATCTGGCTGCGGACGACCAGGTGCACCGCGTGCGTGTTGGGAGTGACGCCGAAGACGGTATCGGACAGCTTAGCCGTCCCCACCTTCGCGCCCTTCATGTCTTTGACTTCGACAGTCGCCATTGTCTTTATCTGTCTCCTAGGATCGATGCCGGCACTAGCTCGCGTTGATGACGAGCAGGCCGTTCTTGCCGCCGGGGACAGCGCCCTTGACGACGAGCAGGTTCTGTTCCGAGTCGATCTTGATGACCTCGAGCTTCTGGACCGTGACGGTCTCGGAGCCCATGTGGCCAGGCATCCTCGTGCCGCGCAGAACGCGAGACGGGCTGGCGCACATACCGATGGAACCGGGGGCGCGGTGGAAGTGCGAACCGTGGCCGCCCGGGCCGCCCTTGAAGTTGTGACGCTTCATGACGCCCGCGAAGCCCTTGCCCTTGCTGGTGCCGACCACGTCGACCTTGGTGCCGACCTCGAACAGGTCGACGGTGATCTTCTGGCCCTTCTTGTAGCTCTCGCCCTCGGCCAGACGCGCCTCGTGAAGGTGCTTCTTGGGATCGAGACCCGCCTTGGCGCAGTGACCCGCCTCGGGCTTGGTGGCCCTGCCCTTCTTCACGTCTCCGAACGCGAGTTGGATGGCGTCGTAGCCATCCTTCTTCTTGGTCTTGATCTGCGACACGAAACAGGGCCCGGCTTCGATGACGGTCACCGGGATGAGCCGGTCGTCTTCGCTCCAGACCTGGCTCATGCCGAGCTTCCGGCCGAGTATCGTCTTTGGCATCCGTCCACTCTCTTCCATCTTCGCGCGGTCGTGGGACCTTCTTCGTTCGCGCCCGTCTCGCTTCTACGGGCAACCCAGAGGACCGCTCCTCCGTATAGCAACCCGGCGCCGGACGGCGGCGGGAGACTGCCTGTCTCTAGAGCTTGATCTCGATGTCGACGCCGGCCGGGAGCTCGAGACGCATGAGCGAGTCGACCGTCTTCGGGTTCGGATCAAGGATGTCGATCAGCCGCTTGTGCGTCTTCATCTCGAAGTGCTCACGGCTGTCCTTGTTCACGTGCGGCGAGCGGATCACGCAGTACAGGCTGCGCTGCGTCGGCAGCGGAATCGGCCCGGACACGCGCGCGCCGGTGCGCTGGGCGGTCTCCACGATCTTCTTCGTGGACTGGTCCACGATCTCGTGGTCGTATGCCTTCAGCCTGATCCGGATCTTCTGCTGGTTCGCCAACTTGGTTCACCCTCCACAAGTGCTGGGGACTTCACTGCATTCACACGCTTGGTGACGCTTCTAGGAACTGACACCCATCTTGGCCACGATCTCGTCCGCAACGGACTTCGGAACCTGCTCGTAGGCCCTGAACTGCATCGTGTACACCGCGCGGCCCTGCGTGCGGCTGCGGAGGTCGGTGGAGTAGCCGAACATCTCGGAAAGCGGCACCTTGGCGCGGATGACCTGCGCGTTGCCGCGGGGGTCCATGCCTTCGATGTGGCCGCGACGGCTGGACAAGTTGCCCATGACATCGCCCGCGAAAGCCTCGGGGGTGACGACCTCGACCGACATCATCGGCTCGAGGATCTTCGGCGCCGACCTGCGCATGGCTTCCTTGAAGCCCATGGAGGCAGCGACCTTGAACGCCATCTCGTTCGAGTCGACGTCGTGGTACGAGCCGTCGACCAGGGTGACCTTGACGTCGACGACCGGGTAGCCGGCGAGTCCACCGCTGCCCAGCGAGTCCTCGACGCCCTTCGCCACCGCGTTGATGTACTCCTTGGGAACCGAGCCGCCCACCGTCTTGTTCTCGAAGACGAAGCCGGCGCCCGGCTCCTGCGGATCGAGGTTGAACACGACGTGGCCGTACTGGCCGCGGCCGCCGGTCTGACGGATGAACTTGCCGTCGACGTCCTTGACGGACTTGCTCGCGGTCTCGCGGTACGCGACCTGCGGCTTGCCGACGTTCGCCTCCACCTTGAACTCGCGCAGAAGGCGGTCGACGATGATCTCGAGGTGCAGCTCGCCCATGCCGGCGATGATCGTCTGGCCGGTCTCCATGTCGGTGCGCACGCGGAAGGTCGGGTCCTCTTCCGCGAGCTTGACGAGGCCGGCGCTGAGCTTGTCCTGCTCGGCCTTGGTCTTCGGCTCGATCGCGATGTCGATGACCGGATTCGGGAAGACCATCGACTCCAGGAGCACGGGGTGGTCCTCGGCCGACAGCGTGTCACCGGTCGTCGTGTTCTTGAGACCGACGGCGGCGACGATGTCACCGGCGCGGCACTCCTCGACGTCCTCGCGGTGGTTCGCGTGCATCTGCAGCAGGCGGCCGATCCGCTCCTTGTTGCCCTTCGTGGCGTTGAGCACGTAGGAACCGGCGGACAGCGTTCCGGAGTAGACACGGAAGTACGTGAGCTTGCCCACGTACGGGTCGGTCATGACCTTGAACGCGAGGGCGGAGAACGGCGCCTTCTCGTCCGCGGGGCGCTCGACCACTTCGCCGGTCTTGACGTCGTGGCCCTTGATGGCGGGAACGTCCAGCGGGGAGGGCAGGTAGTCGAGGATCGCGTCGAGGAGCGCCTGGACGCCCTTGTTCTTGAACGAGGCGCCGCAGGTGATCGGCGTGATGCCGCAGGCGATGCATCCCTTTCGGATCGCCGCCTTGAGCTCGGGGATGGTGACGTCCTCTTCCATGAGGACCTTCTCCATGACCTCGTCGTCGTAGTCCGCGGCAAGGTGGAGAAGCTCATCGTGGTAGAGCTCGGCGTCTTCCTTCATCGCGTCGGGGATCTCGCCCACCGTGGGGTTGATGCCCTTGTCGTCCTCGTTGAAGAACACAGCGTTCATCTTTACGAGGTCGATGATGCCGGTGAAGTTCTCCTCGGCGCCGATCGGCAGCTGCAGCAGCGCCGGCTTGGTGGCGAGGCGGTCCTTCATCATGGCGACGACGTTCATGAAGTCCGCACCGGTGCGGTCCATCTTGTTGATGTAGGCCATGCGCGGGACGCCGTAGGTGTCCGCCTGGCGCCAGACCGTTTCGGACTGGGGCTCGACGCCACCGACGGCACAGAAGACGGCACACGCGCCGTCGAGAACGCGCAAGGACCGCTCGACCTCGACGGTGAAGTCGACGTGGCCGGGCGTGTCGATGATCTGGATCCGGTGGTCCTTCCAGAAGCAGGTCGTCGCGGCCGACGTGATGGTGATGCCGCGTTCCTGTTCCTGGATCATCCAGTCCATGGTCGCCGCGCCTTCGTGGACCTCGCCGATCTTGTGCGTCTTCCCTGTATAGAACAGGATGCGCTCGGTCGTCGTGGTCTTACCGGCATCGATGTGGGCCATGATGCCGATGTTGCGCGTCTTATCGAGGGGGTAGCGCTGTGCCATGAGAGGTTTGTCAGTCCTTTACGGGACGTGGGGGCGTTCGGTTACCAGCGGTAGTGCGAGAACGCGCGGTTGGACTCCGCCATCTTGAACAGGTCCTCACGCTTCTTGACGGAAGCGCCCACGCCGTTGGCGGCGTCCATGATCTCGTTGGCCAGACGCTCTGCCATGGTCTTCTCGCGGCGCTTGCGCGAGAAGGTGACGATCCAGCGGATCGCGAGCGTGGTGGCGCGGCGGGAGCTGACCTCGATGGGCACCTGGTAGGTGGCGCCGCCGACGCGCTTCGGCTTGACCTCGAGCGCGGGACGGACGTTGTCCATCGCCTTCTTGAAGACGGACAGCGGATCGGTCGCGGTCTTGGTCTCGACCATCTCGAACGCGCTGTAGACGGTGCGCTCGGCGACGGACTTCTTGCCGTCCAGCAGGACCTTGTTCATGAGCTGCGTCACGAGCCGGTTGTTGTACACAGCATCCGGCGGAACCTCACGACGAGCAGCAGGTGCGCGTCTCGGCATTGATGATCTCCTTCGTTCTCGGGCTAGTCGGCGAATGAGCGGCGGCGCGTGCGCCGTCCGCCCGATTCGACGTCACTTGGGCTTCTTGGCTCCGTAGCGGCTGCGGGCCTGCTTGCGGTTGCTCACCGCTGCGCAGTCGAGCGCGGCACGGATGATCTTGTAGCGCACACCAGGAAGGTCCTTCACACGGCCACCACGCACGAGCACGATCGAGTGCTCCTGCAGGTTGTGGCCGATGCCCGGGATGTAGGCGGTGACCTCCATCTGGTTCGTCAGACGGACGCGGGCCACCTTGCGCAGCGCCGAGTTCGGCTTCTTCGGGGTGGTGGTGTAGACGCGAGTGCAGACACCACGCTTCTGGGGGTTGCCCTTCAGCGCCGGGGTCTTGCTCTTGCTCACCGCCTGCTTGCGGCCCTTGCGGACCAGCTGGTTGATCGTCGGCAACGCTTTTCTCCTTTGCCGCTTTGCACGAACCGCCGGGTCGGCGGTACATCTTCCTGTTATGCAAGCACGCGCGGGCATACCCGCTTCGAGCCGCAAGGACGCACTTTAGCAAGCCTCAGGGGGCGTGTCAACCAGTCAACGCGCCCGGGCGTGTCCACCCGCCCC